>CEQE01064713.1_pt1 | contig 23256 bp, 14 predicted proteins | sample 356201 | NCBI WGS metagenome assembly CEQE01 (sample SAMEA2619970, study PRJEB7988) | marine metagenome | biome: marine biome (ENVO:00000447); feature: mesopelagic zone (ENVO:00000213) & marine oxygen minimum zone (ENVO:01000065); material: "saline water (ENVO:00002010), including plankton...
GCTCATGTGGCTACAATTCCTTTTAAAGTAATCCAACAACTTTCTAAACACCCTTTAACTGATATAGGGATTGAGAGGTTTTTAAAGGACTGGGAAAAGGTTCCAAAGTAGCTGTTTTATAGCCTTGACAACTCAGAAAACATTGAAGTACATTTTAAAAGTGTTTGACGAGCGCATTCCTCACAGTAAGTCCTGAGCCGTACTGTACAGGGCTTGCTCCGAGGTTAGCGAGCGGACTCAGGACGATATAGTGTCTATTTTCTGTACTGATTCCCGGTAGCTTGCTACGGGGAGCTTCAATCAATACTGAAATTTAAAAAAGCTAATGTTTTTCTTGATATTACCGTAAAATAAGTGTTAATGTATTCTAATTATCTAATACTGATTTGAACTTTGAATCTTTTTGGGTGGGGGAAATTATGGACAAAATTTATAAAAATTTTAGAGTAGTGTATTTCATTACATTTATTTTTATTATATCGATTTCATTTTCCGGATGTGCATGGATACCCTTTTGGGGTGATGAGGATGAAGAAGTAGAACTCGAAAGCGAATTTGAAGAATTCGAAGAGGCTCAACCGGCAGAAATGGAAGAAATGAAAGCAAACCTCCAAACGTTACAGTCTCAACAGGATGAGTCTCAAGTAAAATTAGAAGAACTCGAAGATACTGTGAGCTCTCTTTCCCCTCGCGTAAGTGAAATTGAAGAGATGAAAGGGGAAGGAAGTGGAGCAGGCGCGGAAAACTCAGCAGAAATTGAGGAATTAAAAGATACTATTCATAAATTGCAATCCCAAATAGAAGATTTAAAAGATAATATTAATGAGATAGAATTTGAAGCAAAATTAAGAACGAGCCCACCGCCGCAGAGACAGAGAGTAGCAAGAGCAACTTCAAGTGGCGGTGCCAAAAGGGGTTATGATAAGGCACTTCGGTTATTTAATGTTAAACAATATAAAGAATCTCTCCGTTTGTTTAAAAGCTTAGATAATCGCAGAACCCCGACAAACTATCGAGACAATGTAGTTTTTTGGATAGGACAGTGCTACTTCATGATGGAGGATTACGAGAAAGCTATAGAAAAATTTAATGTAGTCATAGATGAATATGGAAATGGAAACAAGGTCATTGATTCCATGTATACAATAGGGGTGGCCTATAATGTTTTGGGTGAAAAAAGCAAGGCGCTGGACTATCTGGATCAGGCTTTAAATAAAGGACCTTCTGCTGCTTTGCAAAGGAAAATCAAAACAAAAATAAGGGAAATAGAGGGTTAGAAGAGACCTGATATTTTTTCAAAAGCGTCCTCATTAATTATTTTAATGTTTAAAGCTTTGGCCTTCTCATATTTCGAGCCAGGCTTTTCCCCCACTAAAACATAATCGGTATTTTTTGTTACTGATGAAGTTACCTGCCCTCCAGCGTTTATAATCAACTCTTTTGCCTCATCGCGTGAATATTTTGTTAAAGTACCGGTCAAAACAAATTGTTTCCCCTGTAGCAAATATTTTTGCTTTTTGTTTTGTATCGATTCCATATTGACGCCAAGCTTTTCTAACTTATTCACAACCTCAATGTTTTTCTTTTCGGCGAAAAAGTAAACAATGCTCTCAGATACTTTTGGGCCTATCTCATGGATACTTTCAATTTTTTCTTTTGAAGCTGATTTTAACTCTTTTATTGAAGAGAAATTGTTAGATAACAAATAGGCGGCCCTTTCACCAACGTACCTCATTCCAAAGGAAAACAGCAGCCTGTTAAAGCCTGCCTTTTTGCTTTTATTGATTGCTTCTATCAGGTTCTTAGCTGACTTTTCTCCCATTCTCTCAAGGCCGGCAACATCCTTTTGCTTTAATAGATAGAGATCAGCGAAATTTTTTATCATCCCTTTTTCCACTAATTGATTTATGATTTGAGAACCAAGGTGGTTTATGTCCATTGCTTTGCGGGAGGCAAAATGCTGAAGCCGCTCTTTTAATTGGGCCGGACAGGAGGTACCGCTACACCTTAACACTGCCTCACCTTCCGGACGATAAACTCCAGCATTACAAACAGGGCATTTTTTCGGCATAGAAAAAACCTTCTCGTTACCGGATCTTTTTTTTAAAAAGACCCGTAGTACTTTAGGGATAATTTCTCCTCCCTTTTCTATTGCTACCATGTCGCCAATCCTGATATCTTTGCGCTTTATTTCATCTTCGTTATGAAGGGTTGCTCTTGCTACAGTTGAGCCTGAAAGAATAACCGGCTTAAGTTTTGCGACAGGGGTTAATGAACCGGTTCTTCCGACTTGTACCATGATATCTTCCACCTTGGTTGTTGCCTGCTCCGCCGGATATTTGTATGCGATTGCCCATCGAGGATGCTTTGATGTAGCGCCTAAAACATTTTGTTGAGAAAAGGCATTTACTTTGACGACCAGTCCGTCCACGTCATAATTCAATGAGCGCCTTTTTCCCTGCCATTTATCAATTTGCCGGAAAACTTCATTGAGGTTTTTACAAAGCGCTATGTTGGGATTAACCCTAAAACCAAGGGATTTTAGTGCCTTTAATGCTTCGAAATGAGTGTTGAATAATGTATTATTTTCTGATATCAAATTGTAGAGAAAAATATTCAGTGGTCGTAAAGTGGTGATACGGGGATTTAACAGTCTTATGGAACCGGCGGCAGCATTGCGTGGATTGGCGAAAAGAGACTCCCCGTCACCTTCCCTTTGAAGATTAATTTTTTCAAAATCCAGATGATTGAGATACACTTCCCCTCGCACTTCAAACAGGTTTAACTTAACATCATTAATGTCTATCTTTAATGGGACAGAACGTATAGTTCTTAAATTGCCGGTCACATCCTCCCCGTGGATCCCGTCTCCCCGCGTTGTTCCCCTTATTAATAGTCCATTTTCATAAGTCAAGGAAACTCCTAAGCCGTCTATTTTTAATTCAACCACATATTCAATATTATCTTCATCAAGCCCTTTTCTTGTTCTTTTATCAAAATCAATTATCTCTTCTTTTGAATATGTATTGTCCAGACTACGCATTGGCACTGTATGTTCGACTGTTTTAAATTCTTCCGCTGGCTCTCCGCCCACTCGCTGAGTTGGTGACTCTGGTACAATTAATCCAGGATGTTCTCTCTCCAGTTTTTTTAACTTTGTAATAAGCTGATCATATTCATAATCAGAGATGCGTGGAGCATCCTCAACGTAATACTTCCTATTGTGATAATTGATTTGCTCCCGAAGCGCATTAATTCTTTCTCTAATAGATGATTTATTCATATCACCAAGATTATAATGCAAGAATACTCTGTACTGCAAACCTGCAAAATTGTGTTTTTTTTAGGCGCTGTTTAGTTCTTTTTTTTTACAGCGCCTTTTGCAAGGTTTAGCAAAGTTTTTGTTAAGGAATTGGATAGCAGCTCATTTGGTTGTGGTCCTGCCACTCTGCGAATTAAGTGAAAGTGTTTAGCGAGCGCATCTCCCGTAGCTTGCTGTGGGGTTAGTGAGCGAAGTTAAAATAAAATCATACTCTGCACTGAAACTTGCTACGCGGAGCTTCAATTATTTAGAAATCAGTGGGATATATTTTTAGACACTAAAAAACAACTTGGTAGGGGCAAATAAGGGACTTAATAGATCAGTAATCTGAACTGCCTTGGTTGCTTTGCTGCGAATTGCCTGAATAAGATTTTTTTCTTTCGACCGGTCAAATTGAGTAACTGAGGTGCCCATTAGAATATTTAAATGGTCATCACTGGAACCGATAGAGGCCAGCCCTGTTTCTTTTGAATAATCTCTTTGATAGCCATGGCCAGTGCTCATATCTTCTATTGCGTCTACAAGCCCTGTAAGGTGTTTTTTTATGTAAGCCGAAGAGATTCCAAAAGGATATGAACGAACAATGTTTGGATGGGCAATAATAGAAACACCGTTCATTTTACGTATTAATTTTGCCACTGCCTCCACCGGTGCTTCATAATAATAAAAATGTTTGAAATACTGTTTTATTTCCCGAAGATGTTTAGGCTTAAAATATTCTTCAGGGAAAACAGCTATAAGATGTCCATCCCGGGTACTAATTTCAAGTGCCGGGTATATGACCGGAGGATTAAAATCTTTATAGTTCCAGTTAGCATAAGTATTTCTTTGAGCGATGATTGATTTAACACAACATTCATAATTATACCAATGAGGAGTGAGATGTTCGGTGATCACTAAAAAATCAAGACCGAGAGAGGCAGCTCGGCGCATTAGGTCATTTACCGAATAGCTCCCGTCGGAAAAATATGAATGGCAGTGCAAATCTCCGAGGCTGAGGAAGTGATTTTGTTTTTTTATCTCAATAATTCTTTTTCGAATTATTTCATCCAGATAATTATTGGAGAAAATATCAGCGAAAGGTTTAACGACTTCACACTTCGCCCTATGGGGCAAAGCTAAACTACCTGCCGTTAGCGCCAGTGAGTAACCGGAAATTTTTTTTAAAAACGTTCTTCTTTCCATATGATTAAGATTAATTGAGATTCTTCATGGCCTTTCCATGTCGTCTTCCCAATCCCCATTAACAAATCGACGCCTAAAAAATCCCCCCTTAGCAAAGGGGGATTAAGGGGGATGTTAATTTAAATAATACTGTAATTTATCATATTTAGTTCTGATCTCAAACAAAAAAAATCTATAATAAGATATTAGCGGTTTAATTTTTAACGTAAAGAATAGCTATTTTCTTTAATATTTTTTATTTATGTCGTTTGTGCCCCTTGCTGTGGCCATCCTTTGATAGCAGTCCCATGTCGAAAGACACTCGTTGATCAGGGGTTAGGGTGCCCCTCATTTCTACCATGTGATCGTATTTTGTTCGCATGATCTCCCGTTTCAATTCCAGAAGCTCATCAATCTTCCGGTGGATGGCCGTTGTGTCCGGGTCGTCCTTAACAACTAAATTGTTCAACTCAGCCTTCTTTACCTTCAGCCGTGCGTCCTGAACGCTTAATGATTTTTTCATTTCCAAGTGCATCCGCTCTGCCTGCTTTTTCTGATTGTCTGTAAGGGTTTTCCTCCAGTGAGGACCAAATATATGTTTTGCTCCGTGACCTCCCTTATGTCCCATCTTAGTACTTTTGTCGCGTTTCATTTCATTGTGACCCATACCGGATTTCTCGTATTCCATTTTTTTGTCCATGTGGGCAGACGCTGGTATAGCAACCGTCAAGCCAAATACCAAAACCAATGCCATAAAAAAATTTTGCAATTTATTCATAATGTGCCTCCTAAAAAAAGAATGATAAAAATGCTTTTTGTTGTTCTTAATAATTATGATACCAGAAAACCGGAAGAATAGAACCAGATTTGTTTATATTATTCTGGTTTTGATTATTGAGTTTATTGGCAATTTGAACTTTAAAAATGGGGCTTTTTTATTATGAGGAGATCCGATATCTATTAGCTCTAATTGTTCAGATCTTTTCGTTAAGTGTAGCACATTTTATTACAAACAAATTCGGAACTTACCTGAGAAAAAGGGTTTTCCCCTTTTCCAGCATTTCCTCCATTTTGTCTTGAGGAAGAGGTGGGCTGAAAAAAAATCCCTGAATTTCGTCACAACCTATTGTCCGAAAGAAGTCTAGTTGAGCTTGATTCTCTACTCCTTCAGCAATCACTTTGATATTCATGTCATGCGCCATGGTTATGATTGCCTTTGCTATGGATCGAGCATTTGGATCAGATGGCAGGTCGACAACAAAAGACCGGTCAATTTTGAGAATATTTATAGGTAATTTTTTGAGACAACTTAACGATGAATATCCTGTCCCAAAATCATCCATGGAAATATTAAACCCTACATCGAGTAATTTTTGGAGAGTATTTATGGCCAAATCAATGTTACGAATTACCGAGCTTTCTGTTACCTCTAATTTTACATGTTTAGGTTGAAGTCCTGCTTCCTGAACTTTTTTTCCAACCATTTCGGCCAGGTCTTTGCGTTCAAGGACTATTGCCGACAAGTTAACAGACACGTTAACAGATACCGGCGGCATAGTAGAATTTGTTTTTTGAAGTTTTCGAGCAAAGTCGCATGCCTTTTGAAGCATCCATTCATCCAACTTTACGATTAATCCTGTCTCTTCAGCTAACGGTATAAAGTTATCCGGAGAAGTAAGGCTACCGTCAGGGCGTTGCCAGCGCATGAGCGCTTCCATCGCCACGATCTGTCCATTTTTTAAATCAACTATGGGCTGATAATGGGCTATGAACTCATTCATGGCTAATGCATTTCGTAAATTCTTTTCCAGATTCAGGCGTTTTAGTACATTGTCGTTCATTGTCTGGGTAAAGAACTGGTAGTTGCCCCTACCCAGCTCCTTCGCATGGTACATGGCCATGTCAGCGTATTTCATGAGATCCTCCACCGTAGTAGCATCTGCCGGATAAAGGGATATGCCGATACTTGAGGACACAAAAAGATCTTCGCCTTTAAAAGAGAATGGACTAGACAATGATCCAATTATCTTGCGGGATATTGCTGCGGCGTCAAGCTCCTTTTTGAGGTTTTCCAAGATTATTATAAACTCGTCACCGCCAAGGCGCGCGATTGTGTCAACCTCGCGGATGCAATCCATCAAGCGGGTTGCCGCTTCCTTAAGCAAAAGATCACCTGTAGCGTGGCCTAAGACATCATTGACATTTTTAAAATTGTCAAGGTCAAGAAACATCACAGCGAATTTATGCTTGTTACGGTGAGACCTGGCAACTGCCTCTTTGAGACGGTCAAAAAAGAGCGGGCGGTTTGGAAGCCCTGTTAGAGCATCATAATGAGCCTGGCGCTTTAGATTTTCTTCACTCTGTTTTACATCAGTAATGTCGTGGAACACGGAAGAATACTTTATTGTTTTGTTTTCCGAATCTTTTAGCGCGGTTATAGTGAGTTGTGTAAGATAGGCTTCTCCGTTTTTACGGCGGTTCCATATATTCCCCTTCCAATGACCTTTGGCAAGCAGAGAGTCCCACATATTTCGAAAAAACTTTTCGTCATGACGATCTGATTTGAGAAAACTCGATTTTTTTCCAATGCTCTCACTATTGCTGTAACCGGTAATAACAGTAAAAGCAGGATTCACAATCTCTATGATGCCGTCAATGTCCGTGATCATTACGCCTTCCATCATGCTTTCAAAAAGTATGGATTCCAGCGATAGTTTATTTTTTTTGCGATTCTTCTTGTTTTTCATTTCACCCGGGAAACATTTTTTTTAAACTTGGTTCATTTTGCGGAACATATTTTTTATTCTATTATCACAGAAAAATTTATTAATTTAAAGGGTTAAGGAAAGGTCCCAATCTCAACAGGCAGCAGCTAAATTGAACAAGCCCTTTAAGTCGTGCCTGATAGACAAAAATCTCCTCAAGACCCTGGACTATTGACATTTTCTGACGCTAAATGTAAGGTAGATAACTTGAAAAAATCCAATATTCAAGCAGCAAATCACAAATCAAATCATAAATAATATCAAAATTCGAGACTCAAATATTCGTAACCTATCAGTTGTATAAAAAATTGATCAAGTGATGCTCTCGCCCTTGTCATTAGGAGTTATGATGCATTTTAAATATATTTTAAGGAGTTCACCTGTGGTGACCTCCTGAAAGTTGCTAAAACTCTAAAGAAGAGGAGGACATTTAGGGTAATATTCATTTATTTCAAATATATATTTTACTAACAAAGCCTTTGCTAAAAGTTTGAGGTCTGTTATTTGTTTGTATTTTGAAGATTGATAGTTGGTTTTTTTATTTGAGTTAAGTATGCGTGTTGCAATGTATTATAAGAATGATGATGTACGGTTGGAGGAAATACCTGTTCCAAAAATCGGACAGAGGGAGCTGCTTGTTAAAGTAATTGCAAGCGGTATATGCGGCAGTGATGTGTTGGAATGGTACCGGATTAAAACCTCGCCGCGTGTGTTAGGGCACGAAATTGCCGGAGAAATTGTGGAAGCAGGGGAGGATGTGAAAAATTATAAGATCGGAGATCGGGTTTTTGTCTCTCACCATGTTCCATGCAATACTTGCAAATATTGTCTTAAAGGACAGCACACCGCCTGTCATACCTTACACACCACAAATTTTGATCCCGGAGGATTTTCAGAATTTCTCCGTGTACCCGAAATTAATGTGGATCGAGGGGTATTTGTTCTCCCTGATAATGTCTCTTATGAAGAAGGTTCTTTTATAGAACCTTTGGCTTGTGTGCTTCGCGGACAAAGATTAATAGGTATTAAACAGAGCCAGTCTGTTTTAATTATCGGAAGCGGCATTTCAGGTTTGCTTCACATACAAATGGCTAAGGCTGCTGGAGCGGGAAGAATAATTGCAACTGATATTAACGATTTCCGTTTAAAGGCGGCTAAGCAATTTGGAGCGGATGTTGTTTTTCATGCAAAAGAAGATATTCCCTCTCAGATCAAGGAAGAAAATGACGGTAGATTAGTTGATCATGTTATTCTCTGTACTGCCGCAATGCCCGCAATTTCTCAGGCATTAAAATCTGTTGACAGGGGAGGGGTGGTATTATTTTTTGCAGCACCTGAACCAGGTGTGAATGTACCTTTACCAATAAGCGAATTCTGGAGAAACAGTATTACCTTGATGCCAACCTATGGAGCTGCACCAGAAGACATTAAAAATGCTATAGAACTTATCCGGCATAAACGGGTAAATCTAAAGGATATGATAACGCATCGGTTAGGTTTGGAAAAAGCAGCAAAAGGTTTCCAATTAGTTGCAAAGGCTCAGGAATCTATTAAAGTAATTATTGAGCCGCATAAAAAATAGATAACAGATAGTGGATGACAGAGAAAAGATGTGAACCTGTAATTCCCGTAAGCAGTCGGCTTCTTTCACTAAACCCTGACCCCCTCTGATCCTCATGTCTTTCAAAGAGCTCTTATAGCCTGAATGCGTTCCATTATAGTAGGATGAGAGTAGTAAAACGTGCTGTACCAGGGGTGAGGTGTAAGATTGGATAAATTTTGTTTCGTGAGCCGCAATAAGGCATCTTCCATAGATGTTTTTTCTCCAATATTTTTAACTGAAAATCGATCCGCCTCATATTCATGTTTACGGGATAACGCTGAATATAATGGTTTTAAATAAAAAGTAAAGGTTCCGGATAGAAGAGAGAACAGAACTAAAGCCCCATGATTAGTTGGCATGTTCAAGCCGAACACTTTAAACAACGGAGGATAATCATATATTAAACTAAGGAAGAATAAACCAGCGAAGAGGCTGATTGCGCTGATACCGATCATTTTTTTTATATGATTCAACTTGTAATGTCCCATTTCATGTGCCAGAACAGCCATGCTTTGAGGAATGGTCATTTCTTTCATTAAAGTATCGAACAATACAATCCGACGGCTTTTGCCGAAGCCGGTAAAGTAGGCATTGGAATGACTCGACCGTTTGGAACCGTCCATACGAAATATACCGCTTAAAGAAAATTTAATCTTTTCGCTTAATTCCTGTATAGCATGTTTGAATTCTCCATCTTCCAGCGGTTCAAATTTGTTGAACAGCGGGGCAATAAATAGAGGATAAATAATAAGCATAACAACCTGGAAAGTCATGATGAAACCGAAAACCCATATCCACCACAAGGTTCCTGAAGCTTCCATAAACCACAAAATAACATAAAGGCATGGAACACTAATCAGGATTGTCAGAAATATTCCTTTGATTTTGTCTGTTATATAAAGGCGAACGGTCATTTTGTTGAATCCATGCTTTTGTTCTATGCCAAATATCGATATCCACTCCAGAGGTAATCCCAGGAGTGACGAGATTACGCCGAGTCCGAAAATAAACAAGATGCCCGTAATAATGGAATTAAAATTATAAGACCCCGACCATTGTTCCAGCCATGGAAGAACCCCGCCAAAAAGAATCCATAAGGTAATAAAAGTGTCGTAAACGAGACTCCAACGCGTCATTTTGCCCTTGTCAAGAGTATAGGTCACAGATTTGCAGTAGGTATCGTCATCAATAGAATTACGAAAGAACTCCGGAGCCTTGGTTTTGTGAGATAGAAGATGCCGCAGATTGAGTTCATTGAGTCCACAAGAGACAATCCGCTCAAGGGAGAAAAAAATAATGAAAAGTATGAGGAGTACTGTTCCCATATGTTATTAAAATAAAATATCGAACATTGAGCACCAAACGTTGAACGCTGGAGAGGGGTTTTAGTGAATTTTTTATGTAACTTACTGAATATCAAACCACAAAAAACACGAGGCTGTTATGAGTCAGGGTATGGAGCAAGAAAAAGCAACAGTTTATCCAACAAGATCCTGGTTCCAAACCCATAATTTTCTTCGTATCCTTCGTTGTAAAAAATTGTTTTGGTAGCTGACCTGTCGTTCTATATTGAATTGGTGCTTATTTTTTCTGAGAACCAATGAAGACTTTAACGGAATTGGAGGTTTCCAATAATATTTTTTGAACAGTTGGTTCAAGTTTTGCGTTATCTAAAGTGACTCCGGCGGCAAAAGGATGTCCTCCGCCTCCGAATTTCATGGCAATTTGGTTGACATCTACATTACCTTTAGAACGTAGGCTGACTTTAATAACATCTTTCTCTTTTTCAGAAAACATGAGAACAACCTCTATGCCATTTAGCGATCGTAATATATCAATAAAACCCTCTTTATCTTCCGAGTTAAAATCAAATTTTGTTTCCTTAAGCGCTTTCTGAGTCACAACAGCCCATGCCAATTTGTTAGATTCATCCAATTGAAAGGTATTCAGCATTTTTCCCATAAGGAGAATTTTCTGGTATGAATTGTTTTCGTAAATATTTTTGTAAATACTGTAAGGTTCGATCTCAAACTTTAGTAGTTCTGCCGCAATCATATGTGTTTTACTGTTAGTATTTGTGTATTTAAATGAGCCGGTATCAGTGAGGATGGATACATAAATACCTAAAGCTATATCCTTAGTTATATTTAATCCCATTTCTTTTGCCAGATCATATATCATCTCGCCAATGGAAGAGGCCTTTTCATTAACTACATGGATATCCGCAAATTTTTTATCCGGCGGATGATGGTCAAAGCAAACAGAATAAATATGGTTGTTTTTAAGTTCTTCTTCTACCGCTCCAAGCCTGTCAGGGCTGCTTAAATCAATAGCAAGAAGAACGTCAGCAGACTTAAAAATATCATGGTGTAACTCTCTGTTATAAACACAAAAATTACCTTTTTTATCGAGGAAAGAATAAGTAACCGGGGGAGAATCCTGATTGATAAGAGAGACTTCTTTCCCAAAGTTCTTTAACAGATGAAAGAAGGCAATTTCAGACCCTAACCCATCGCCATCCGGGTTTATATGAGTAGTAATAACAAACTTTTGTTTTTCTTTTATTACTTTAATTAAGTCTTCAAACATAGAATTAAAAAAAACAACTAATATTTTAAATTCGATTTTGTATTATTTCTATATAGCTCAGTTTTTTTCTCTATTACAAACAATACCACACCTGTTGACCTCAATCTATGCAAAAATAATTTTATCCATGAGATGTTATAAAGGGTTATTTTTTTCATTGATGTTTGTAATTGCCGATTAAAAAAAGCTATAATATTTTTGATTATTAGTAATACCTCTTTGAAAACACCTTACACTCAATATTGAAAAGTATCACAAAATATTATCCTTTAATCCTCTTGATCTCTGCTCTGGCTGTTCGCGGTATTTATTTTTACCAATTCCAGAACAATCCTTTTTTTGATTATCTTCCCGATGGATTTGATCAGTCTGTTTATTTTAAAGGTGCTGAAGCTTTTGCTAAAGGCGATGTTTTAGCGTTGGCCCCTGAACAAAATCTATTTTCTCCGTTGTATCAATATTTTTTAGGGGTAATCTTTTGGCTGTTTGGAGCCAGTTTCAATATAGTTTGGCTAGCACAATTTTTTCTTGGAACTCTTTCCACGCTGTTAATTTATTTTATAGGCAACCACTACTTTAAACCAGCAGTTAGTTTCATTGCGGCCTTGTTGTTCACATTTTATGGGGTCAACTGGCTATACGAGTCCACGCTTTATCGTGCTGTTTTTATTACCTTTCTTGAACTAACGTCGTGTTATTTATTGATTCGATTTGCAAATAGACAATGCATATCTTTTATGTTTTTGAGCGCAGTTTTTTTGTCCTTGGTTATTCAATCTAGAACAAGTTACTTGTTGATACTTCCTTTTGCTTTTTTGTATCTCTGGAAAAAAGTTTTTTGTCAAAAAAATATAGGGAAAAAATATTTTACCGGTTTTCTTGTAATATTTATTTTGACCTCCACCCCTTTACTGGTATGGGTTAAAGTTGTTCGTGGAAAGTGGGGTTTATATGACCAGACAGGAGCTGAAAATTTACTGATATCAAACAGGATAGATCATGACCCTCGGATTTATCCACCACAAGAGATCTATTTCGAATATACAAAGAATGTGCCACTAAAAATTTTACCAATAATACATTATATTAGCGAAACTGCGTCTAAACACCCTGTTCGTTTTCTCCAAGTGTATCTAAAAAAAATATATTATTATTTTAATAACTACGAACCTCCTAATGCTTTTAATTTTTACCTTTCCCAGGAATTTTCTCCAATTCTTAAATGGGGTTCCATTCCCTATGCTTTATACGGATCCTTGGGGATTATCGGCTTTGCATTATTGCGAAAAAACAGAAGGGATTGGACTCTTTTACACGCTTACTTTGTCGCTAATATTTTAATCTATTTACCTTTCTTGATTTTGTCTCGGTATCGCCTTTCAATAGTACCTTTCCTGTCTTTATTTGCAGCTTATACTTTATGGGTTGTATTCCAAAAAATAAAGAACCAACAATGGTTTTCATTGTCTGTGTTATGCATTGGTTTTATTCTTTTAAATTTTATTGTAAAAACGAACCCTTTGCCAAATGGGAAAATTAGAATAGTCGATTATATGAATGTGGGAATTGCTTTTTTAAAAAACTCAAATGAAAAAGATGACCATTATTCTTATGAGTATTTTAAAAAGGCTTGGGACGACTACAGAAGATTAAATCCTGTATTACCAAAGCCAGAGATGTTGCTTTCACTTTTTAGTTCTTATTATGCAAAAGAGGGGGAAAAGTATCGTCAAAAAAACGACCTGTTAAAAGAAACAGAGTCATTTAAAAAGGCTTTACTATACAATTATTCATCTGAGAGAATACATTACAACTATGCGGTAGCTTTATACAATAGTAAAAAATATAAAGAAGCTTTTTTGGAAACTCTACGTTCTATTGTTCAAAATTCTACTTTTGATTACTCACCTCATTTGCTATTAGGAACGATTTATTATGATTCTCTTCAAACGCCATTATGGGCCTATTACCATTGGGAAAAAGCCTATGAATTAATGTCTGATAGTGAAAAGAAGAAAAAACTGTTTCTCCAAATTAAAAACTTGCAAGATAAAATAATGCGACAAAATCCTGATTTTCAATCATATTCCAGTAATTTTTCAAAAAATATTCTAAGTGTTTTAGAGAAGAAAACAGGGCCCTTTTTCTTTTTTCAGCCAGAACTAACTCTCCCAGAAATGTTTTTAAAATGGTCTTCCACTGACACAGAAAAATATCTAATTTCTCTATACCAGCATCTTATCTTATACCCTGAAAAAAATGCCGCAATTATTTATTATCAATTAGGGATGCTATATTGGAAAAAAATTGAAGATGAACCTGTTGCTTATTATTACTTCAAGAAATCCTGGGATAGAGGAATCAAGTTTCAGGATTTTGCTGATGTACTAAACGTAATGCAAGAAAGGCTAGAGACCCAGGACATTTTATAAGGTTTTAAATATGCTTTTTTATTATTAATCTCAGTCTTTCCTGCCTGTAACAAACAATTCTAAAGTAAAAGTAAAAACACGCGATAATAAAAAAGGTTCACACACCATTTTTTACAACAAATATTAGAAAGAAGAAAGCCCTAATGCCGTTAGCACTTTTTTAAATTTTGATAATTAGCAGATAAAGTATTGAGATATTTAAGATTCTTTCAACTTACGAATTAACTTTTTAATTGATTCTGCAGAATTTTGGTCAGGATCTAATTCTAAAGATTTTTGAAGATGATAAACTGCTTTCACAGGATAATAAAAATCCTTTCTTGCGTACAATATACCAATGTTTTTGTGAAATAAGGGATCCTTCATATTAAGTGATAGAGCTAATAGATATTCATTTAGTGCCAAACCAGGTTTGTTTTTATACGAATAAGCATTGCCAAGATTAATTAAAGTTTGTGTGTGCTTCGGGTTAAGCTTCTTTGATTTTTTATATTCTTTAATAGCCTTTTCAAAACGTCCTGATTTACTAAAAATATTTCCAATTTGAAAAAAACCTTTCCAGTCTTCTCCAGCAAGCGATAAATAGTTTTTATAAGATTCTAAAGACTTATCAAACAATTCCATCTCTTGATAAAGGTTTCCCAGGCTAAAGTAAATTTGAGATACCTGCGGCGCCAGGTTTCGGGCAGATGATAATGCTTTTTCCCCTTCGTTGAATTGACCAGATCTCATATAAACAAGACCTAAGTTATAAAATGTTTCCCATTGAACCGGATTAAGCTTTATTGACGCTGTGAATTCGCTGAGCGCTTCAGAAAGCCGGCCCTGCTTTGTGTAAACTTTTCCAAGATTGTTATGTGAATAAAAATTGTTTGGATCAATTTTCAGGCTTTTATTATATGCAGCAGCCGCTTTTTTTATATTTCCTATGTTGAGATAGGCATTGCCTAAATTTCCGTATTCATTTGCCGCATTTGTTTTGGAAATATCCGGAACGGTATTAAACATAAAGAGTAAAATGATAAAAGTAGTTACAGAAAGAATTATTTTTTTATATCTTTTGAACACGCACCAGGCACATACCTTATCTAAAAAACACCCTGCAAAAATCGCAAAGTATGGAACAACCGGGATCCTGAATCTGCTAATAATATAAAATAAAACAACTGACACTGTCATGCCAATCATGTAGGTATATAGAAGTCGAAGTCGCTTAAAATTATCAACATTTAATAAAAACCCCATCAATCCAAGAGAAGAAAAAAAGGCAAAATTAGAAAAAGGAGTTTTTAGCAAGAATGAAAACTCCTGAAAAATATAGAAGTTGTAGTTTGAAGCATACTCATATGAATTGAAAAAATAATAAAACTTTCTCAGGTAAAGTGAAATCATTTCAACAGGATGACCAATAAGGTTTTGAAGAAGTATAAAAACGGCTTGCTTATAATTTAATGCAGTGTCTCCAGAATGTCGAAAGTCAGGCAGGTAATCAGTTCCGGTGTAACCGGGGTTATTCCCCATTAAAATTGCTGTCAGACCGCTTGCGTCAAAAAAAACAAATTTTCCATGCACAATATAAGCCTGTATCAGTAAAGGAATAAAGAGCAGTAAAACAATAAAGCTTAAGGATAGATATTTTTTTAGATTTTTTCTATCGGTGCAATAAAAAGAAACGAAAAATAATAAAGCGAAAACTAATATGACATTTGGGCGGCTTTGAATAAAGAGTGAGATAGCAAAACCCGTGATCACAATTTCTAATAAATTACTTTTTTCCTCCAGTTGAATTAAAAGATAAAGAGACAAAACACCAAGGAATGTTATAAAGGAGGCTCTTAAAAGAATTCCCTCGTACATTAATTCCGGACCGTATAAAGCATATAAAGTTGAGCTTATAAGCGCAGCACGTTCATTAAACAGTTTCGACGTTATTAAAAACACCAGCAAAACAGTGATTGTTCCTAAAAAAAATTGAACTCCCCATACCACAGGAAGATTTCTTCCTGCTAAAATATAAATAAAACCAAGAAAATATTTATAAAGGGGTGAATAATTATCATTGGCGGAGGTAGCTAAAAGATCGCCGGAAGCAAAGTTTTGAGCACCGGCATCAAAGTTGATTGCGTCAGATGTGTCATGGATGAAGTGAAAAAAAGGATTCTCATTGAAATGGTAAAAATAAAGTATCCTTATGGAAACCGATATGAAGAAAATTAAAAACAGGCTAATTTTTTTATTCTCAATAAACCCAAAAAATTTCATGCTTAATTATAAAAAAATACAATAACATTTAAATCTCAGGTCATCCAATCAGGATCTTATGGAAATATGTTCTCTTTGCAAATCAGCAAGAAAATTCTGAGGTGCTTCTACCGTTATTTTTTTAATTAACTTGAAAGTGTTTAACAAGCATATTCCTCAAAGCTTGCTACGGGGAATATGCAATTGCAGTTTAAAAAAATTTTAGATAGCACTTCTTGGCAAATAAATAGCATTAAAGTACTATAAGAAAAAATTTAACCAATACTATAAAAGTTGGATTTCATTCCATTAAAAATTGAACATTTTAATTGTGATGGAATGGCCATTGAAGAAAAATTACACCGGGTTCAATAAAAAATTCATAAATGATGAAAATCGTTTTAACAAAAATTTATAATTTGTCTGATCATATTCAGCCTCCCCTGGGTTTAGGGTAATTAGCGAATTCTGTCCGGCCAAAGCATGATGTTGTCATACTTGACTCGCTAAAGGAAAATATTAAAAGAGATGATTTTATTAGCTATGTAAAAGAAACTTCTCCTGATGTGGTAGGTTTTCAAGTGTATACTTATGATATTCCACTTTTGAAAGATTACCTAAAAATAGCCAAGAAAGCTAATAAAATAACAATTGTAGGAGGACCCCACCCCTCTGCCGCACCTCATGAAACTATGACATTATTTCAAGAAGATCTGGATTTTGCATTTGCGGGAGAAGCTGAGATTGGATTTCCTCTTTTACTTGAAAGGTTGGAAAATAGTAATCATGAATTTTAAGATATCCCGGGACTCATATGGAAGGAAGGCAGTAAAATCATTATTAATTCACCTTCTTACAATCAAAATGTAGACCAGTTTTCCGTAGCCTGGGACTTGATTTGTCCTAACGAATACCCCGAAGCTCAACATGGTGCCTTTTTTGAAAGGTTTCCTATTGCGCCGATTATAGCCAGCAGGGGATGTCCTTTTTTATGTACATTCTGTGCCGCACATTTTGTGGTAGGAAGAAAAATAAGGAAACGCAGCATTGAAAATATTTTTGAAGAAATTAATCTTCTTTATGAAAAGTATCATATAAGAGAATTTCATCTCGTTGATGATAACTTCACATTAAATAAAAAATTTGTAAAAAGCTTCTGTAAAAAACTATTAGAATCAAACCTTGATATTTCATGGGCCACTCCTAATGGCGTGAGGTTGGATTCTCTGGATAAAGAATGTCTTGAAATGATGAAAGAATCAGGGCTGTATCTAATCTCGGTTGGAATTGAATCAGGTTCTGACAGAGTGCTTGAATTAATGAAGAAAGAATTAACGGTGAAAAAAATATTAAGTGGAGTGAACGTGATTAAGGAATCAGGAATAGATATCGCCGGTATTTTTATGTTTGGATATCCCGGTGAAACGATTGAAGAAATGAAAAAGACAATCGAATTATCCTTGAAATTACCTCTAATTAGAGCGAACTATTTTACCTTTTTACCTTTACCAGGAACTGAAATCTTCAATGATTTGAGAAAAAATAACGAGTTGGAAAAAGTAGATTGGGATCACTTTTACTTTATGAATGCGGTATATTCATCCAATGGGATCACAAGAAAACATTTAAAGAAAATTCAGAGGCAAGCTTTTCTGAAATTCTATTGCAGACCCGATATTATTTGGAAAAACCTTATTAAAATAAAAAATTACAGACATTTTAAATTCCTACTTAAAAGATTTTATCATTGGATAATAATGAGTTAATGCAAGTGCTAAACTAAGAATAGAGGTAGAGAAAGGCTAAATATGCTTATAAATATCAATGAATATAGTACTATTTGGTTTTCGTAAAGACTTGACCAACTGAAATCCTTTATTTTTATTGAGGAATATCTTTCGTTCAAAATCGCGAGAATTGCATATGAAATATACATCAGAAAGGCTGTTGAGATGAAACTCAAAGTTTTTTTTGTATTTATTTTTTGCTACTATTTTTGAAGCATTCGAAGGTAAAAGCACATGTTCAAATACCCAGAAAGCCGTATATACCGTTATATTCGGATAATCTGATAGATAAACATGCACTGAATCTGCCGGGTTACCCCAGTTGGAAGTAGTAAAAATTGTAATTTTCTTGTCACTCGATACCTTCTTGAAATAATCCAGAGCCTCCGGGATTCCATATCCGGAAAACTCATTATTAATATACTGGTCATAATCTCTTCCAACAAATGAAACCTCCTCGGGTTTGGTGAGTAATTTGCTGTCAAAAGCAATCGCTGGATAAAGGACGATTATTAATATGGGGGTAATGGTTAAATAAAGAGATTTTTCTGGAACCAGCTTTTTAATATAATCTATTCCATAATATAGAGCCAGTGCAGCCCAAAGTAAAATAGGCGTTCCGCAGAATAAGTAGTATCTTGAAAAACCTCCTCCTCCAATACCTAAAATGGATATAAAAGGAATGAAAAAAAATAAGAATAATATAAAATAATTTTTGTTGAATGCTATGAATTGGAAAATAAAAAATATCCCTGCCAGAAAAAGTACAGGAAGCGTTAAATAGGTAATAAAATAACTAACAGGATCACCAAAGTGAAAAAAAATGTTTTTGGGTATTTCAAATAATATATCGGCAATACTTGACTGAGCCAAACTGGTCTGGGTTGGGATTAAAATGGATTTTATAGAAAACTTTGTAGAAGTTAATAAGAATAAGTGTATATAGGGTAAGGCAGCAATGAGTAATCCAAGTAAATATGATTGTAACAATGAGTTCCATGGGATAAAGGCACTTTTTTTTAAAAAAATAAATTTCAACATGAGAGGTAGAAACACAAATAAAATGGCTGTGGATTTTGCCAGCAGACTTAATCCAATAATAAATCCCAATGTTCCAAAACACCTGACTTTGATTTTTTCCCCTTGCTGAAATATGATTAGAGACAGCAAGAGCATCCATATAAAAAAACAGTTCAGAAGACTATCTTGATGAGCCATGCGATCATAAAATAAGAAGTATGGACTGACAGTATATAAAAATGCTGATATACAACCTACGTTCACAGAATGAAGTCTGAGCCCAATTAAGTAGATTCCAATCAAAGAAAAGAAACCGGCTACAACTGAAACAGATCTTGCTGCCCATAAAGGATCCTCAAAAATTTTTAGGAATAGGGCAATCAAGCACATGAGAAGAGGTTTTTTGCTCTCTATTTGTACGGGAAACCAAATATTGTGTATATCTTCCTTAATCATTTTTGCCCAGCTAATATAAATAGCCTCGTCATTAAAAATTGGAAGGATGGTTAAATGAGCCAGGCGGGTCATTAAAAATAACAGAACGATTGCTAAGAAAAGAAAGTTAATGGAAGGTCTATTCTTGATTAGCGTTATCCGCTTAATAGAAGACATTAAAAAAAATTACAGATGAGTCTGTTGCATTTTTATGCTTTTAAAAAGCATTAAACGGAGGAGTTAGCTTCCCGAGTTTTATCGATGAGTCAAACTTCGCACAGGAAAACAGGAGACCCAGGTTATTTTGTAAATTTTCCTTCAGCTAACAAAAAAACATTCGCTGGCGGGGGTTCGACAGTCCATGTCTGTGCCACGATCAAGATGATCAGCTATTTCAGCGGAGATACCCACCATACGGGCAAACAGAAAAATTAGGAAAACTATTTCACTCATTTCTTTTTGAGTTATTTCCTTGGAGGAATACTGTTTCCACATAAGTTTTAAAGCGATGACCGCAATTACCGCGTCGATATTTACACAGAAAACCTTTGGCGAAGCGCCAACTTCATAAAGGGACCAGACCAGTTTATGATAAAAATCTAAAAAGATGTTATAAATTCCTTTGCTTTCAAACTGCTTAGAAATATAATCTTCCCGCGGGTCCAGGTTTACTTTTTTATCTTTAAACACAGGGTGGTTTGTGCAGGGTATTTTATCATAGTTCAATATCCCTCTTGCTTTTGCCTGGGTTTTATATTCCTTATAAGCCGCGGCCACCATATCAGCCATTTTTTTTAAGTTCACTTTATGTTTTTTATTTCCCGGCGTATCTATTTTTACTCCTTCAAGCTTTTCCAACAGGAACTGCACAGCTTCAAACCCGTTTCCACCGTGAGCAAGCCCGGCATTTGTCATAAAACCGACATAAGCTAATGAAATATCATTTCTCGCGCTTACGCTCTCTTTTGCACCTTTGGAACTGATAGTTCCCGGTCCGTTTGTGATGGTTAGAGCCAGTAGGGAATTGAACTCTGCTAATTCTGAGACTGATGGTTTACGGTTGAACAGGATTTGAAAGCACGTTTCCGTAAAGGATTTTTTTAGCAGGTTAACGTCGCTTATAGTAGTGATACGTTTCCAGTAAATGTTAGTCTCCGGTTTAATCACACTCAACCCTACCATAGAAGCCTGAATAGAGAAGTGAACAGGCAGGTTTTCCGCTGTTTCCCTGGAAATTCGTTTGCCGGATAATGCACCCCATCCAAAACTCAGCAATATGGAGCAAATCAAAAACTCCAGCTCGCACTTTAGAGATTTTTTCTTTGATTTTAAATTCTCCAATATTTTTATGGTTGTTTTGTCAATGCCGTTCTTGTTTTTAAGGCCATTTAATTCCTTTAATAGTAAAGATACAATTTCATTTTCCTTATTCTGCTTTTTTGTTCCTAAAATGCTAATAAGTTTTTTTGCCGCGCCATTTGTATCATAATTTGCGGCATTGACATCGGATTCCCCACTTTCAGCAAATAATGAAATGAGTTTACCGGTTATGTCCTTAAAGGTCTTGAACTTTGCGTTATTTCCTAAAAGAGCGATCACAGAAGCAAGGTAGGCATTTGGTGTACAGTTATTATCTTTTCCTTGAGTAACTACAGGCAGTAAGTTTGAGTTTAGAGCTATGAAATAATTTAAAATAATATTGAGCAATTTTTGCTGTTCTTTCTTTAATGTGGTTTTTGTCAGGGCGAAAAAGATATTTGCTTCAAAAGAATACCTGGTCAAATCAAGTATAGAACGACCATGCAGCTCAGTAATTTGAGTTTTTCTGTCCATTTTACTGGCACCGCTTTTGTTTCTCATTGAACCTCTGAGATAGCTGGCACCGATTTGTTTATTAACAACTTCTATTTCATCACAATAAGGTTTTATAGCTTTTACCACAGGAATTGAAAGCTTTTTAGGAAGTTTCAAGCCTACATCATTTGCAAACCAGGGTTTTAAAGAAAGATCGCCAATCGGTTGAAAATCTGAAGATATCCCATGTTTACGCATAACCAGTTTCAATGCTTCAGGAATATATTGAATGCTGGTAACCCTGATTCCTTTTTTTGACACCTTTGCTTTATCTGGATTGTATGCCTCCATCCTAAAGTAACTATCAAACCATTCTTCTTTCGCGATAGCATCATCACCGGAACCCCCTATTGCCCCTGCGTGACCGCAGGCTCGTGTGATGTCTTTCTTCCACCGACCGGTAATACAGGCAACAATCGGTTTTGTGAATTTGAATTTTTTTTCTCGAATCCAGTCCAATGCCTGCTTTTCATAATAGCCGCCTGGCTCTATATAAAGCACAACGGCCTTGGTACGCGGATCATTCTCAGCACAATATAAAAACTCGGGCAATGCGAAATGGACATAAATATCTTTACCTGAGCTAACAACGGTAGTGAGCCCGAATCCGGCAGTTTTCAAATATTCGGATATAGTTGTACAGAAATTTCCAGAATTACTGTGGATTGCGATGGAACCTTTTTTCAAGCTTTCCGCTGGATGACTCCCTCCTAAAGCGCCACCAACACGCACTCTGTCCCAGGCATTAGCTATCCCGAGAGAGTTAGCTCCTACAACATCGACTTTTTCATGTTGGCAAAGCGCCCTGATCATTCTAGAGTCTTTGACAGATATTTTTTCAGTAATGATTACGATAGTTTTTAAACTTTTATTATTAGCCAGCAGCTCCGCCACCGCGAAATAAACGGCAGTAGGAGGCAGGTATATAACCCCGGTATCAAAATGATAGTTCTTACAAACTTCCTTGACACCTCCAAAGACAGGAATATTACCTAATTTAGTTTCGAGTTGTCCCGGCCGACCGTATTGCACTCCGGCAACAATATTGCCACCACTATATTCGTGCGAAATAGGAGATACTTTAGAGCTTTCTCCACCTAAAATATTCATTACGCATACACGGGTATTCTTATTGACAAGCTGTTTCAAAGAATCAATGCCAACGTAATAGTCAAAAGGGTTTTTATTGTTATTTCCGCTCATTGAAGTATTATCTCTCCTATCTCTTTAGCTTTAAAAATTGTTTTTTCCCTTCCTTTGCCCACCACTTGTCTATTTCAAGGGCATAGTAAAGAGTTTGCATCATGCTGCTGTTATGGGCAAAAATGCGATAGGGTAGTCCCATAGAGTTTAAGGTATCATGGGCATAAGCCATTCCTTTAATTAGATTGGGTCCACCACGGCCAATTACAATATAACAGGGATGCAGCCCATGCTCAGCCGTGTGATCTTTTAATGCGTCAAAAATAGCTTTAAATGTTACAAAAATGTCAGTATTGTTAGCTTTTCCGCCTATTACTAAAAGTACACTGGTTTGTTTCAGCCAGTACTTATAAACTATTCTTGCAATACTGTACATTTTTTCGTAAGGGGGGTTCCCGCCGAAATCACTGGAAATAGAGGTGCGTTCGGCAAGAATTTCAGTTGCAGCGCTGTTTGCGCCGCCGCCGAACATAAACGGCGTGATGGTTCCTTTAGGATTAATTTCTACCACATCACTTTGTCCCTGGTAAGTTCTTAATGTATTAATCTCTGCCTCGAAATCAGTAATCTCGGTGTCAAATATTTCCTGCGGAAAGCCAAGCCGTTTAAATGCGGGATTGTCTTGATCAAATGCAGCTTTAATATCGCAAGCGACAGGTAAGGGCCTCTTACCCAACTTACTCATCCGAATCGGGTTTAACTCCAAAGTTGTAAGGCCAAAATTATTATAAAGTTCCCACAATTTCGGAAGTTGCTGAACCAAGGGACTAATACAATTTTTGGGACATCCCAATTCAACTAAAGCGTCATTGATATGAAATGCCTTTATTCCGGTAATCGG
>CEQE01001075.1_pt1 | contig 23250 bp, 16 predicted proteins | sample 356201 | NCBI WGS metagenome assembly CEQE01 (sample SAMEA2619970, study PRJEB7988) | marine metagenome | biome: marine biome (ENVO:00000447); feature: mesopelagic zone (ENVO:00000213) & marine oxygen minimum zone (ENVO:01000065); material: "saline water (ENVO:00002010), including plankton...
ATTTTATTCCTCACCAGAAAACGATGAAGGAAGGTTGTTCCGGATCTTGGGTTACCTACAATCACCAATGGATTTGTTAATTTTCTTTTGTAAAGAGAAGGCCAAAATAAGTTATCCAGAATCATCCCGATACCGACAATTAACCGTAATATCCCGATCAGAATACCGGAAATGATAGGGCTGATCCATGTGCCAAAGGTCTTCCCCAGTGTAAGATAAACTTTAAGTACTCGATTAAGAAATAAAATCGTCAAGAGAATATATTCTAAATGTAAATTATATTGATTGATTGAAAAGAAAAAAGTTAACTTTTTTATTCAATTTACATCTATACAAAATATCTGAAAGGGAAATAATGAATTATACATGGACTTTCATCTTGTTTCAACTATCTTTCATTCTGCTCAAAGCAGATGTATACGAAGGTTATGTCATATTCACTCCCGGCCAAGGTGGTGGAGGTGGGGGTGGCAATTCTACAACTTATCTTATGGACCATAACAGTAATGAGGTTCATTCATGGTCACACAATCGCCCTCCCGCGAGTATGCCTTATCTTTTTTCTGATAGTACCATTATCTACCCTTACCGAGTTCCCAATCCTTCTATGAATTCCGGTGGTGTCGGTGGGGGAATCAGTAAACTATCTTGGGATGGGTCAACTTTGTGGGACTACCAATTTGCTAATGACACATATCAGCACCATCACGATGTGGAACCACTTCCAGATGGGCATGTCCTTATTATCGTATGGGAAAGAAAGACAGATACAGAAGCTTATGCTATGGGGAGAGAAACCATAAATAATCCCCTGAATCAGATGTGGTCCGAAGCTGTTCTGGAACTGGATCCGGAAACAGGAAACATTGCCTGGGAGTGGCATCTCTGGGATCATTTATGCCAGGATATCAGTTCAAGTTATCCAAATTATGTTACGGTCTCGGAGCATCCTGAATTATTTGACATAAACAATGGAAGCGTCGGCAGCAGTGGGGGACCGGGAGGTCCCAATGCGGATTGGATGCATATTAATGCCATTTCCTATAATGCTGAATTAGATCATATTATCCTTTCTTCCCGTCATCAGGATGAAATATTCATTATTGACCATAGCACAACCACAGAAGAAGCTGGTGGACACAACGGTGGAAATTCAGGAATGGGGGGTGATTTTTTATACAGATGGGGAAATCCCCAAAATTATGACCGGGGCAATAATTCGGATCATATTTTAGATGCACAGCATGGGGTCAACTGGATTCCATCCGGATATCCCGGTGAGGGTAATTTAATTCTGTTTAACAATGGTCATACCAACAACGCCTCGGCTGTTTTGGAATTTGTACCACCACTGAATTTAGGTGGAACATACGATATTTCTCCAAACGAGCCCTTTGGTCCGGAAAACCCTGTTTGGACCTATGCTCCGGGAAACAGTTTACATTCTGATGTACAAAGTGGAGCATTTCGACAGCCCAACGGAAATACACTCATTACTGAAGCGATTGATGCTTATATATTTGAGATTAATCCTGAAGGAGATGTACTATGGAGTTATAACCATCCAGGATTTGATTATATGATTGCTCGTGCCCAGAAATACGGACTGGATTATTTTGACCAGAACAGTGAAATTACACTGACAGTTGATTTTTTCTCCGAATGGAATATGGTTGGGCTTCCTCTCATTGTTGAAAACTCCCAGCCCGTGAGTCTATTCCCTGATGCATTAGAAGGAACACTGTACTCTTTCTCCGATGGGTATATTCAGGAAGATGAACTATCAGTAGGAAACGGCTATTGGCTCAGATTTTCTCAATCTGGAATGATACAGATTACGGGTGAGCCTGTCAATGAGTTTGCAATTTCACTGAACACAGACTGGAATTTAATTTCCGGAATTTCCTATCTTGTTTCCATCACTTCAATTTCTGATCCCCAAAATCTAATAGTTCCCGGAACCATTTACGGATTTGAGGAAACGTATGTGAATGTGGATGAACTGATCCCGGGAAAAGGGTATTGGCTTAGAAGTACAGGGGAAGGTGAGATTATGTTATCCATATCTGGACAAACAACAACCAGGATGATTGCCGAACAGAAACCGGTTGGTGCGAATACAATAGTGTTTGGTAATCAGACACTTTATTTCGGTATGGAAGTTCAAGAAGAAAATAAATTAAGTTTCAGCCTCCCGCCCAAACCACGCAATGGAGCCTTTGACATTCGCTTTTCCGGTGACACTAAATTTTGTGGGATGAATGATTGTGTGATTGAAGTAATGGGTGATGGACAACCTCTGGTGGTTGAGTGTGATATTAAAGATGGGGAAAGATGGGAAATAGTTGATAAAAACGGCAATATTGTAAAGTGTTGGGCTGTACAGGTTTTGGAGTTGAGTGGTAATTCAGAAATGTTTGTATTAAGAAAATCTGTAGTCCCTATTTCTCCGCACACCTTTTCCCTGAGTCCAGCCTATCCAAATCCCTTCAATGCTACTACAACCATCCGTTTTTCTGTTATAGAGACAGGCCATGCCACGTCTCTACAGATATATGACATCACCGGTAAACTGGTAGAAAGGCTTATGGATAAAAAACTCCCTGTTGGAAACCATATAGTGCAATGGAATGCTGGCCAATTTTCTAGCGGGGTATATTTTTTAAAAATGGATGCAGGAAGTTTTTCACAAATTCAAAAATTGATGTTCATAGAATAAATCGTTTAAACGGATATAAATTCAATTTTTTCTAAGCCCATGAATATTCATGGGTGACACAAAATGCTTCCATAAAACCGGTGAATCGGTCTACCTTTAATTTGTAAAATATTTTTAGATAAATCAACCATCCCAGATTATACTTGTTAAGGAATATTTAACCCTGTTAAATTGTCTAATTATTGAATAATCATTAATTGGGAAAAATTAACATGGAAAAAATATTTTTACTTGTATTAACCATTTCTTTTTTGTTTGCTGAAGAAAAGGTAATTGTTGGCAATAATAACTTTGGTGTTCAACTTATTTCTTCAAATATAAATAGAACCATTCTGGAATTTAACGGAGGAGATTTCACTAAATCCTCCATCATAATTGAAGGGAAAGAGTTTTTCCACTTGAACTTCCAGGGAGAACCCACACTCCTTGTAAAGGGAAATCCTCAATTGCCTAAGATGGTGCGAAGTATCATCATTTCTGACAACGCCAAAATGAAGTTAAAAATTCTCGAAACAGAATATGCTGAATTTGATTTAACTGTGGCACCATCAAAAGGAAGTATCACCAGGGACATCAATCCGGAAACGATACCTTACACCTTTTCCGATGTCTACAAAACCAATGAATTTTATCCCCAGACTGTTGGTGTATTAAGCGATCCCTACATCATGAGGGACATCCGGGGAATGACCGTTACAGCTTACCCTTTCCGATACAATCCTATTTCCAATATACTGAGAGTCTATACAAAAATTGTAGTGGAAATCATTGAAAATGGTGTGGATGACCAGAATGTTAAAACCCGTCAAACCGAAGGTATCAATAAACACTTTTCCCAATTATATTCTGAGCATTTCATCAATTATGACATGATACGATATGATACCGTTGAGGAACGGGGACGGATGATCGTCATTGCTTACGGAGACTTTATGGGTGCGGTACAACCTTATGTGGACTGGAAAAACCAGAAGGGAATCCAAACCGATTTATATGACGTCTATGAAATGGGAGCAAATTCAACTGGGATAAAAAACTTTATTCAAGCAGAATATGATTCTGATACGGACCTCTGTTTTGTACAACTTGTAGGCGACCATGCACAGGTACCGACTATCATGGTGTCCAATGGAGGCGGAGGGGGCTCAGACCCCAGTTTTGCTCTTCTAGAGGGGAATGATTCCTATCCGGAAATATTTGTAGGAAGATTTTCTGCTTCGAGTTTGGCTCACGTTCAGACACAGGTTGAAAGAACAATTCATTATGAACGAGATATAACCGGAGGATCGTGGCTTCACAAAGGATCGGGGATTGCCTCAAATCAGGGCCCCGGAGATGATGGTGAATACGATAATCAACACTCAGATGAAATCCGTGAAAAATTATTAAACTACAACTATACCGAGATTGATCAGATTTACGATCCCAGCGGAACGGATCAGCAGGGGATTAATGCAATCAATGAAGGGCGTGGAATCATTAACTATACTGGTCATGGATCAGAAACATCCTGGGGAAATGGGGCTTCTCTTAATAATTCTCAAGTCAATAGTTTGACAAATGACTGGATGCTGCCACACGTCATTTCCGTAGGGTGTGTGAACGGAGCCTTTGAAAATACAACCTGCTTTGGGGAAACATGGCTGCGGGCAACGAATAACTCAAACGGTGATCCAACGGGAGCCGTGGCTTTTTATGCCTCCACAGTGAATCAATACTGGAATGAACCCATGCGTGCCCAGGATCACGCTATGGATATTCTCGTAGGACATAATTACTCTAACAATCAGCCTTTGGATAAAAAATTCACTATGGGAGGCCTCTGGTACAACGGCTCCTGCAACATGATGGATGTGTATGGACAATCTGGGATTGATATGTTTCTTACCTGGATTATTTTTGGCGACGCATCTTTGGATATCCGCTCCGACATACCTTCTCCGATTTCCTCTTCCCATTCCGGAACTTTATTTATTGGCGATGAAGGATATGAGGTTATCACCAATGTCCCTGATGTTTTGGTTGCCATTTCGGATAACGGAATTTTGATAGGTTCGGGATACACTGATGAATTTGGTGATATTGTAATTGTTTTATCACCTCCACCGAATGAACCAGCGGAATTGACCCTGACTATCACAGGATACAACAGACTAACCAAAGTTGAACCCATCTCAGTCATCGCTCCAAGTGGACCTTTTCTTGTTGTGTCTGACTATTCCGCGAGCACCAATGATGATGATGTTATCGAATTTGGTGAAGAGGCGAACCTCTCGGTTACATTGGAAAACATAGGTATAGAAACCGCCACAAATGTCATGGTTTACTTTTCCTCAGATGATGAATACATTGAAATTGAAGATGGTTCTGCATCTTTTGGGAATGTTGCTCCCAGTTCAACTGCGACGGTTTCTTCTGCCTGTACATTTTCAGTTTCCACAGAGGTTCCGGATGAACACCATTTTCAACTTTTAGCAAATATTCAGTCTTCCGGAGAAACATGGGAAGAAACAATATCCTTAACAGCCTACGCACCTGTCATTTCTATTGGTGGATTTTCTGTAATAAATGATGATAACGGGAATGGAAATCTCGATCCTGGAGAAACTGCAGATCTCAATGTGACACTTAGTAATGCAGGAGGAGCCGATGCTCAGAATATCAACGCATTTCTTTCGTGCGACAATCCGAACATTACCATTACTGAAAATCAGGATTATCTTAGTGAAATGGAGGATAATTCCACCGGAGTTGTTTCTTATACGGTTTCTGCATCCTCAAATATTCCACTGGGAGAAGGAGTTGTTTTTGATTTGGCAGTTACCGCTGATAATGATTATACAAACACCAGTTCCTTCATCGTGACTGTTGGATTAGCTCTTGAAGATTTTGAAAGCGGTGGATTCACCTCTTATCCGTGGGAATTTTCCGGATACAACATTCAATGGCCCGGGATAGATCCCGTGGAGGACTACACCATTGTTGATACACTTCCCAATGTAGAATGGGGATTGGATTCAAACGAAAACTACAGCGGATCATTCAGCGCAAGGTCAGCAGGGATCACACACAATCAAGCTTCCATTATGCATATAACAATGGATGTGATCGATGATAATGAGATCAGTTTTTATTACCGTGTAGCATGTGAATATAGTCCCACCGGAGATTTTTTCTATGACGGTCTCATTTTTTCGATAGACGGTGATATTGTTGAATATTACCAGCCCACAGGCACCGGTCAGTCGCCCTGGACTCACGCTTCCTATCCTGTTACTTCAGGACTACACACATTTTCATGGGCGTATGTGAAAGACGGCGGTGACGGAAGTACCTTTATTGATGAAGATGCGGCCTATGTTGATTATATCATCTTTCCAGCCTCTACTTCTTCCGGACCATCTGAGCTTCAAGTTACTGTAGAATATATGGCAGACTGGAACATAGTAGGTCTTCCGGTAAATTTGGAAGACACCCATTATGAATTCCTATTCACTGATGCCATTCCGTTTACTTTATATTCATATGATGATGGTTATGAATTGGAAACTGATTTAGAACCGGGAACCGGTTATTTGCTCAGATTTGCTCAAAGCGGAAACAGTGTTATAACAGGATTACCCATTGACAACCTTACTCTTTCCCTTACAGAAGGGTGGAATCTTATTTCCGGAATTTCCTATTCATTGGATATAAACGCAATCATTGATCCTGACAATCTCATCATTCCCGGTACGGTTTATGGATTTGAAGAAGGAGGATACGCATTGGTGGAAACTATAGACCCCGGATACGGTTATTGGCTCAGGAGTTCCGGTAATGGCGAAATTACCCTGTCTTCATCGGCTCCTGCTGGAAGGGTCAGAACATTTCAGACACCTGTAAATGCAAATACACTGGTATTGAATAACATAACATTATTTTTCGGTATAGATATTCCTTTAGAAGAGCAATTCAGTTACAGTCTGCCTCCAAAACCACCACCAGAAGCTTTTGATGCACGGTTTAAGGATGGCTGGAAACTTGTTAAAGATTATGGTGAAATAGAAGTGATGACCACCAGTGAATTTCTGAATTTTTTTTATGATATTAAGGTTGAAGAGGGTAAACATCATAGCTGGGTACTTACATCAGATAACGGAAAAGAGCACCTTCTTGAAGGCACAGGTGAGATAAATGTGCACTCAGCTGACAGGTTCACTTTGGAGAAAAAGGAAATTATACCGATAGAATACACACTACATCAAAACTTCCCAAACCCTTTCAACCCAATCACTACCCTTAGATACGATTTACCATCGGATGCTTTTGTAACACTCACTGTTTTTGACTTGCTTGGCATAGAGATAAACCAACTGGTTAACGCCACTCAGGATGCAGGATTCAAGTCTGTCCAGTGGGATGGGTCAGACAGCATGGGTAGACCTGTAAGTGCTGGAGTTTATATGTACAGAATAGAGACTGGTAACTTTATTCAGACTAAGAAGATGGTGTTGTTGAAGTAGTTTACCCCAAAGGGATAGAATTTGAGCAAAGAGGCTAAAATGGGGTTATTAAGTAAACTATTTGAGAAGAGGAATGAGCACTTAAGTGTTATCAAATAAAATCAATTTAAAAGAGAAATTATCAAAGTTCTCTGAATACTGGTCTCCGCGAATAATCGCAGAAATGAATGACTATCAGTTTAAGCTTGCAAAAATAAAAGGCGAGTTTATTTGGCACGACCATAAAGATACAGATGAAGTCTTTATAGTAATTGAAGGTACTATGAGCATTGAGTTTCGAGATGGTATAGTAGAATTATCTGAAGGAGAAATGTATATTGTGCCAAAAAGCGTTGAACATAAGACTTATGCAGAAAATGAATGTAAAGTTATGCTTGTTGAGCCCAGAGGTGTCATAAATACGGGTGACGCAGGCGGTGAACTTACTGCGACCAATGGTGTTTGGGTATAACTCTGTAGAAACTATAATAAAACGCTTCAGGCACAATTCAGCCACACCCAGCTGGCTTTATATTTTCTCCAACTCTTTGTAAAAAAGTGGGAGAAGGGTAATATACAGAATTGTTATAAATCTTTTCTCATGAAATAAAAACAACCCCGAAGGATATCAATCCATATATTGGAATTGAGATTTTAAATAGTCTAATTTCTCACTCCCAGTTCAAACACTGAGGATACAGTGGATGCAATTTAAAATATAGTCTTGAGGAAAATTCATGAAATTTGATACGAAAATTGTCAGATCCGGGATTAAACCTGATCCCACAACCGGAGCTATTGTTCCCCCCATTTACCAGACAGCTACATATGTATTACCGGAAATTGGCAGGGATTTGGGCTTTGATTATACCCGGTCTTCCAACCCTACCCGGGAAATTCTGGAAAACAATTTAGCTGGAATAGAAGGTGGAAAATTCGGAACATGTTTTGCTAGCGGGATGTCCGCAGTAGACAGCGTGATGAAATTGCTAAAAAAGGGCGACCATGTAGTATGCTCTGATGATGTGTATGGCGGAGTATCACGGCATTTTAATAATATTCTAGTGAATTACGGATTGTCATTTACTTATGTGGATTCGTCCAATCCGGAAAATGTAGAAAATGCCATCACATCTGTGACTAAACTCCTTTGGGTGGAAACACCAACAAATCCCTTACTCAAAGTCACTGATTTGAATGCCATGTCACAGATTGCAAAAAATCATGGAATTTTATTTGGTGTGGACTCCACCTTCGCCACACCAGTTTTTCTGCGTCCTTTTGAATTTGGTGCTGATATTGTCATGCACAGTACTACAAAATATATCAGTGGTCATAACCAGATCATTGGGGGAATTATCATCACCAATGATAAAGAAATACATGAGCAAATGAAGTACGTCCAGAAGACGATTGGCGCTGTTCCCAGCCCCTTTGACTGCTGGCTTACTCTTTTAGGTGTCAAAACCCTACATCTTAGAATGGAACGTCATGCTTCCAATGCCCAGGCAGTAGCGGAATTTTTGGAGTCACACCCGCAGGTTGAAAAAATTACCTATCCGGGATTACCGTCCCACCCACAGTATTTAATCGCCAAAGAACAAATGGATGGGTTCAGTGGAATGATTTCCTTTGAATTGAAAGATGGAATTCCAGCAGGAAAAACATTGATGAATTCTGTGAAACTATGTTCGCTGGCTGAAAGTCTGGGGGCGGTGGAAACCATGATCACCCATCCCGCTACCATGACTCATGTGGATGTGCCGGAAGAGGAACGCCACTCCCGGGGACTCACTGATGGACTGGTTCGAATCTCAGTGGGGATTGAAGATGTGGATGACATAATTGACGATCTGAAACAAGCATTGGAAAAGTGTTGATATTTTTCGTAAAAAATGAAAAATAACATTAAAATAGATACTAAACTTATCCACTCCGGTGAGCCAAAACCAAAGATAGGCGGAGCAGTTTCCATACCCATTTTCCAATCCGCCATGTACGAATACACGGGGGAAAATAGTTATCATGATATAAAATATATTCGCCTAAACAACACACCAAATCACATTGCAATACAGGAAAAACTGGCAGCCTTGGAAAATGCGGAATCATCCCTGGTTACAGCCAGTGGGATGGCGGCAATCACAGCATCACTTCTCACCTTCCTTGGGCAGGAAGATCATTTTCTGGTGCAGGATACACTCTATGGTGGTACTCATACTTTTGTCAATCACGAAATTGAAAAGTGGGGGATTAAATTTGATTTTATTGATGGAACTTCTTCAGATTCATGGGAGGAGAAACTTCGTCCACAGACAAAAGCCATTTACGTTGAATCCATGACCAATCCCCTATTACAGGTTACGGACCTGAGGGCGGTAGCAGAGTTTGCCAAAAAACACAACCTAATATCCATTGTAGATAACACATTTCCCTCACCCATAAATTTCCGTCCCGCAGAATGGGACTTTGATTTATCATGCCACAGCTGTACAAAGTATTTAAACGGTCATTCTGATATTGTAGCCGGATGTGTCATTGGTTCAACTGAACTCATTGGAAAGATAACTCAGCAGCTAAATCATTTAGGAGGAACTTTGGACCCTCATGCATGTTTTCTTTTGCACCGGGGAGTAAAAACTCTTTCCCTGCGGATGACTCGCCATAACAAAAGCGCTCTCAAAATAGCACAATTCCTTGAAAGGCATCCAGCGGTAGAACGGGTAAATTATCCCGGTCTTGAGACGAATCCTCACTATAAAAGGGCAAAAGAACTCTTTGACGGATTCAGCGGAATGCTCAGTTTTGAGTTAAAAGGAGGGCTGGAATCCGCTAATCAATTTTTAAAAAAAGTAACACTATTAGTAATTGCTCCAAGCTTGGGCGGGGTTGAATCGCTTGTTACTCTTCCGGCAACTACTTCCCATTCAGGAATGAGTCAGGAAGAACGCCAAAGAATTGGAATTTCTGATAGTCTGGTAAGAATGTCAATTGGGATTGAGGATAGAGACGACCTCATCGCTGATTTAGAACAAGCTTTGAGTTAACACAGAGTAAGAGAGGTGGAATTCCACTTGCCACAGGTTCATCAGAATACACTATGCATTATATTAAAAAGTGTTTGATTGTATTTATAATTTCCCTCAATCAATCTTTTCTTTTCAGTCAAATGAGTCAAACAATGAAAGTTTTTCTATGGAGTCCTTAAATCAGGCACTCAGTGAATTTGAACTGTCGGATGAATTATGATGAGTTCAGAACCTCCTCCCTGGATTGGTGCGGGATAATCTTGACCATGGCATATTAGATCAATACATACAATGTGCTGGTCATTAAAATCATCATAAATAATCCAGATGAGAACAGCATCAACGAAACCGCCTGGGGATTAATCTAATCAAACTATTAAGAAATAATATGCGATTAAACTTGATAATTTTATCGATTTTAACTTCGATGCTTCTATGTCAAATAACAACAAATGGAAATATTACTATGGATCCTAAAAATAAAACTGATAAAGAATGGGAAGAGTCTTTGTCATCTGAATCATACAATGTCCTTCGTAAAAAAGGGACCGAACCTCCCGGGACTGGAAAATATTATCATCATGATGATGACGGAATCTATTATTGTATGGGTTGCGGGAATCCTTTGTTTGATTCAAATACCAAATATGATTCAGGATCAGGTTGGCCCAGTTTTTGGAAGCCTGTTGACACATCTGCTCTAACGGAATCCGACGATTTCAGCCTGTTTATGCGACGAACAGAAATTCAATGCTCAAAATGCGGTGGTCATTTAGGACATATATTTGAGGACGGACCCCAGCCTACAGGAATGAGATATTGCATTAACAGCTCGGCACTACAATTCAAAAAAATATCTGATAAAGAATAGTGGTCCATTTCCAAAGTAAATATTACTCATGCCTAAACTCAGACAATTTCTAATTCTATCATCCTTAATCTCTCAAATCATGGGAATTTCGATCTCCGGATTTATTCGTGACAACAGCACAGGAGAACCTTTATCCTACACAAATGTTGTTATATTAGAAAATCAAATGGGGACATCCACAGATGTAACTGGATATTTTATTTTACCGAAAGCTCCCAGCGGAAATTACACATTGAGAATAATGATGATTGGATACAAAACCATTGAGAAAAAAATAGGAGTCTCTACAGAAAATATTCGCATGGATTTTGAATTAGAACCTGCAGCGATAGGGATGGAACAAGTGACAGTGTCTGCTGAAAGGATGAGATTTGAAAACCGGGTGGATGTTAGCAGAATAAATTTGACCAATCAGGAGATTCGCAAAGCTCCTGCTTTCATAGAAGCGGATGTTTTTCGAACTCTTCAGTTGCTTCCCAGCGTTAGCGCCAGTAATGATTTTAATGCTGCTTTGATTGTTAGAGGGGGGAGCCCCGATGAAAACCTGATTTTACTAGATGGAGCGGAAGTCTATAATCCCTATCATATTGGTGGTGTTTTTTCTACTTTCAATGCGGACATGATTTCCGATATTGAGTTTCTGGCAGGGGGATTCCCTGCACAATATGGCGGAAAACTATCCTCAGTTTTGAAAATTACTGCACGGGAAGGGGACTCAAAAAATGGAAGGTTGGCTGATTCCAACCCAATAAAAAAATACTGGGATTACAGTAAAGTGAGCGGTGATATCAGCCTGTTATCATCCAAAATTCTGGCTGAAGGACCGCTTTTTAATGGTTCGTGGATGCTTTCAGGGAGGAGAACATATTTTGACCAGTTTGTGAACCTGTATTACAAATTCAGAGATGAAGAATCGCCTTTTAATTACTATTTTTGGGATACCCATATAAAATTTAAAACATCTCCCAATAAAAATAATCAATTTATTTACAGCCAATTCTCTGGAAAGGATGATCTGTTTTTATCCCTTGGGGGGGGAGATTTTCCCGGAATTGATTTTTCCTGGAATTGGGGGAATTCAACAAAAAGCCTGATCTGGAAATACATTCCCAATTCTAATTATTTTATCGAGAATAATTTATCCAGAACAGACTATAAATTTAATGTGGACTTTGCCATTGATTTTAATCCCGACACCAGTGAAAGTAGTGCGGAAAATGTATCTGAAGAAGATACAGATCTATCACTGGATATTGATAATATTGTCACAGATCTGGCATTTGACCAAAACATCAATTATTTTTTTTCTGAAGTTTTTAATATTAAAGCTGGCTGGCAGTACAAAATCCTGTATATGGATTACAAAGAAAAATTTGCAGGGATTGACCGGGCAAATCTGAATTCAGAACCCTCCATTATAAGTTTATATTTTAATAGCATTTGGCAGCCCGTACCCAAATTCCATTTTAATATAGGGGTCAGATTGTCCCAATTCAGTCAATACGATGAGAATTTAATGAATCCAAGAATCGGAATGAAATATCATCCCATCTCAGATTTAGCTCTCAAAGTAAGCTGGGGAAAATTTTCCCAATTCCTTTATACCATCAATCAAGAAGATGAATTGTTACGAATCGTGGATTTTTGGCAGCCTATTCCTGATGGTAAAAAACCCCAACAATCCGAACATTTTATAATCGGGAGCGAATATTGGATGTCTGAAGGAAACACAGTTTCAATAGAAACATACTATAAAAAATATTCGAATATTTACGATCTAAATCCGAAAGTAGATGGAAGTGATATCGCTGGAACAATGGCTTTATCGGGAATTGGGGAATCCTACGGTCTGGAATTCCTTTATAGATTGAGATTAGGAAAAATATCTGGATGGATTAGTTATGCCTATTCAAGGATCGAAAGAGAAATTGATTTAAACTCTGATGGAATTATTTGGGAATCAAAAGAAATCTATCCTGCTAAGTATGACAAACCACACTCCTTTAATTCGGTACTCAGTTATCAGCTATCAGAAAAACACGAAATTGGATTGAGTACTATATTTAGCAGCGGACAGACATACACACCGGTTGTGGGAAAAGTACATCAGGCAGGGAGTCAAAGCTATGGCAGTCTGGAGAACCCTTACATGTATTTTGGAAATATTTACAGTGGTAGAAACAGCGGACGGTACCCTGATTATTTCAGAATTGATTTGAGTTTAACGAGAAAATCTAACCTGTGGGGGCTTGCAGGAAAGTGGAAATTTCAGATAATTAATTTAACCAATCATTATAATGTACTCCTTTATAATTGGAATCATGAGGCATCACCTTCACAGGTATCAGCCTATAGTATGTTTCCCATTCTTCTCACCTTCGGATGGGAGTTTAACATTTAAATGCGCAACAAAATTATTTTAATTCTTGCGGTGGTTTTATTCATAAATTGTTGTGAAAAGGAACTGGACATCCGTGATTTTTCTGATGACTTCTCCTTTTATCAGTCTGAACTCCGAATTGAAGCGCTCATCCTTCCTTCTCAAAATACAGCGATTGTTAGGATTGACCGTTCTGTTCCGCTGGATGAGGCAGACCTGTATAATTGTGAAGATGATGATCTGGACTGGAATTACTACTATTGCAATTCTGATTCTATTTCTTATGAATCAAAGAGCGAATGTTTAGAGGCATGTGGGGATGAGCCTGATTGTATCTTACATTTATTTTCATGTAAAGTTGAGGAGGAAGATTGTGAGGATTGCAACTGGCCTTTCGATACGCTAAAGACATATCCAACGAAAACAGAATGTCGTCTCAGTGAATGTCCGGGAGTATGCGTGACAGATGATGTCGGAGAAGATGGAATGCAAGCATATGACTCAAATGACGATGGTGACTTCAATGATATTGGATTTGTAGGAGATATTGCGCCTGATGACGGAGAGGGTGATGGCATCCCGGGCTGTAATGAACCGGAGGTGGATGAATATGACGAAATATTACCCTATATACATTTAGACAGCCTCTGTACAGTTAGAATTACGCATGAAACTGGAACCTGTAATTTTATTTTTAAGGAAGATGCGGGGATTATATTTGAAGGGACAGAAAAACACGGCGTTAAAATTGATGATATTCGTATCGATTCATACGCCGCATGGATTCCCGATTCAAATGATTGCAATATTGAGTTCAATCAATATGGCACAGAATATCAGTTCTCATGTGAATGTTCCGAAGGTTCTGGGTATGAATATTATGGAGAAATAACCGCCAGGGATACTATCCGCCGTCCGGTGATTTTTTATTCTGATTCTTCAGAGGCAGACATCATTTCTTGTGCGGACACAGTGGGCGTGTATAGTTGCCTTGAATCATATCACAATAGTGACACCTTATATTTTGAAGAAAATGATCCTTTAGCAAAAATTAACTATGCTTCCCTTTTCGAAACCAATAGATATCAAACCGTTCAATATATCTACGATGAATTAAATGATCGATATGTTTATGTTCATGGTCACCCAGATGGCGGGACTGACAGCGGTGGTAATTTTGTGAACGACGAACTCTGTTTAATGTTCGAATCGGTAGTGGCAGAGAATTATGATGATGCAAATAAATTCAAATATGATATTTACACCTTCTCCTTGGGATACGATCATTATTATTTTTTCAGTCTGTTAGACCTTTTGGATCCGGAGCGTACAAATTTAAGGGATCATAATGGAAATCCAGTAATGGGTGCCTTTGGAGCTATGTCTGGTAGAACAAAGTATTTTGAAATAAATCAACAGGAAAACTAATAAAAAACCCCGAAAATAAATTCGGGGTTTTTGGGATGATTAAAAGTACTGTGAACTATCAGATAAATTTCTGTTAGATTATTTATAATAAATCTATAGAGGTTTTACTTTAGTCGCTGCTGGTCCTTTCTCACCTTCGGTAACTTCAAATTCAACATTTTGATTTTCCTTGAGGGTTTTATATCCGTCCATCTGAATATCATTCATATGAACAAATAAATCTCTCCCCCCTCCTTCTGGGGTTATAAAACCATACCCCTTGGAATTGTTGAACCATTTTACCGTTCCATTTATTTTGTCGCTCATTTGTATTTCCTTTGTAAATTATTATTAGTACAATTTATAAATAAACTATTAAGAAGAAGAAAAGATAAATTAATTTGTTTTTGTTGCTACAAAATAAATTCTTATTGGAAATGAAAAAATGAAATTGTCTTATTCTTCATCCCAAATAGCATTTAGTATCTTGTCTTCTAATTTAAAGGTAAATCCTCTCATTGAGATCATATCATTTCTCTCAATATTGTATTTTCCCCCAATCATTAATATTTCTTTTTCTATATCATCTTCATTTTCACAGGTCCATAATTTGTGAAGAGATTTGTTCAATTTATTTTTATCAAATGATTCAATATTGTGTTTATTTGATTTGATTTCCTTGCTCTTATTAAAAAATTCTACGAATTTAATTTCGTAATTCTCCATCCATTTTTTTGCACCTGACATTGGAGCAAGAGTTCCGCTATCATTTAAAACTGTAATTAACTCATTCACACAATAAATGAACGAATAATCAATTATAAATTCCATGGATTGTTTTTTTTGAAAATCAGAAAAGCTATCATTATTCCAGTCTTCTTCTCCAATAAGAAAAACAATTTTTCTCATGATGGATTTTAATTGATCCAACATCCTATAGATATCTTTAGTAATTATTAATTTCGATATATGTTTTTCAAATTCTTTATTATTGAATTGGTCAGCCATTTATATCCTTTATCAATCTGTATTGTATTATAAATATAAAAAATATATTACATTGGTAATGATAAAACTAATCTTTAAATCTTATCTGAGAAAGTAATTATACTGATCTATGAAAAATATTGTTGTATCAACCAACCTGTGAGATAAATAAATCTTGACCTTATTTCAAGATAATATTTTAGTAACATATAAGCGTATCTTTTAGGATATTAAAAGTATTTCTAATTAGTGCCGATTCGAAAAATCATTAATACAGGAATGGTTCCGCTTCACATTTATACGGACCAGATCGAGGAAAAAGCTATGAAGCAGTTGGAAAATGTATCTATGCTCTCGCTTATTCACCATCATGTAGCGGTTATGCCTGACGTTCATTGGGGGCTGGGTGCGACAATTGGTTCTGTGATCCCAACACTGAAAGCTATTATTCCTGCGGCAGTTGGCGTGGATATAGGCTGTGGTATGATGGCGTGTCGCTTAAACCTGAATGCCAATGACCTTCCGGATAATTTATCGGATATCCGTTCCCAGATAGAACAGGCTGTTCCCCATGGAAGAACGGACAATGGTGGTAGAAATGACCGAGGAGCCTGGCATGACACTCGGGATGATATTCTTGCATTCTGGAAAAATATTGATATAAAGAAAAAACTTTCAAAAGTGATTGATCGCCATCCCAAATTGTTCAACAGACGTGTCAATACATTTAATCATTTGGGGACTTTAGGAACAGGGAACCATTTTATTGAAGTCTGTCTGGATGAAAAAGATGCCGTATGGATTATGCTACATTCTGGTTCTCGAGGGATAGGAAATCGTATCGGCACCTATTTCATCAGCTTAGCAAAAAAGGAAGTCCAGCGATGGAATGTTCATTTACCTGATATAGATTTAGCCTATCTCTCAGAAGGATCAGAATACTTCTATGACTACGTGAAAGCAGTGAATTGGGCTCAGGATTTTGCCAAAGCAAACCGAAAGTTCATGATGAAAGCTGTCCTGAAAGCAGTTTCTTTATCATTAGATAAAACAATCCATGCAGTGGAAGAAGCTATCAACTGCCATCACAATTATGTAAAAATGGAGACCCATTATGGTAAAACCGTCTGGCTAACCAGAAAAGGCGCAATTCGTGCCCGGAAAGGTGATCTGGGCATCATCCCAGGTAGCATGGGCACAAAAAGTTATATAGTCCGTGGAAAAGGGAATTCTGAATCTTTCCATTCCTGTTCTCATGGTGCAGGACGGACCATGAGCCGTAAGGCAGCGAAGAAAAAGTTTACTGTAATAGATATGAAAAAACAAACCGCAGGTGTGGAATGCCGTAAAGACAAGGATGTGATTGATGAAATCCCGGAAGCATACAAAAACATTGATGTAGTTATGGAAAACCAGAGTGATTTAGTTGAAATCATCCATACCTTAAAACAGGTGGTGTGTGTAAAAGGATAAAAAGCAATACGTCAAAAAATGATTTTCTTAGGAAATCGAATCCCTGACTTTTTTCAACAGTTCCAAAGTTAAGCGGATTCCTTCCATCTCGGTATGAGTACCACCTTCGTACTCAATTCCCACATAACCATTGTAACCTGTACCTAATACTATTTTCATCATTTTATAATAATCCGTGCCGGTTTCATGTCCGTCTGCATCGAATTCATGACTCTTAGCGCTGACAGCTTTTGCGTAGGGCAAGAGCTCCTGAACCCCCTGATACCGGTCGTACCATTGATCACCTTTAATCCTGAAATTACCAAAGTCAGGCAGCGTACCAACCCGTGGATGGTCCACTTTTTTCATCACCGCTGTCAACCATTGACCATTGGATGATAAACCTCCATGGTTCTCTACAATTGTGTTGATTCCCATGGAATTACCGAATTCTGTCAGCCGTCTTAATCCATCTGCTGCTAATTCAATCTGATCATTGTATGAACCCTCGCTGCGGGCATTTACCCGGATGGAGTGACAATCCAAAAATTTGGCTGCTTCTGCCCATTTATAATGATTTTCAACTGCTTGGATTCTTTGCCCCGTGTCAGGATCACCCAGATTACCCTCGTTGTCACACATGATTAACAGACTTTTCACATTATGATGGTCTGCCCGTGTTTTCATTTCTTTAAGATATTTGGAATTTTTTGCCTTGTCAAAAAAGAAGGTGTTTACATATTCAACTGCCGAAATTTTAAATTTATTTTTTGCGATCGAACAAAAATCAAGATGGTCTATTTCTCCACTTTGTATTGAACGGTGAAGAGACCATTCCGCCAGGGAAATTTTAAATGGCAGAGACTGTTTACACCCGGATAAAAATGTACTATTTATTCCGGTTAAAGCCAATCCGCCGGAAATTACAACGCTATGTTTAAGAAAATCACGTCGATTCAATTTATAGTTTCCGTATGCGAATATTACGGTACCAGATTTCCCCATGATCACCCTGCAGTCCAATCCTGCCTGCTTTTGCTTTTGCAAAAAGGAGCATGGTTTTGAATTTACTTTTAGCGATTAATTCCTTCATGTGGTCACTTTGGTAAATGTATTCGACAACCTTTGTACCATTTAGCCAATGTTCCACATTATTATCCTTCACTTTGATCCGTACCCGATTGAATTCACCTACAGGTTTTACGACACTTGAAGATGCAGCAATGAGGTCATAAAGAGATCCTGCAGAGGTTAATGTATTTTCCCCATTAGTATGGGTTTCGTCATCAAGAACCTGCATTTCAGGAGCGGATTGCCAAATATAGTCCCCCTCTTCGGTTGCGAAATAAAAAATGCCGCTGTTACCACCGGTGGGTACTTTCCATTCCAGCTCAAGCTCAAAGTCTTTATAAATATCTTCACTGATGAGGTCAACACCTTGACCAGGGATGGTTTTTAATGTACCCTCCACGATTACCCAATCATCTGATGGAAATCCTATTTGTTTATATCCTTTTAATCCATTGACTTTTTTTCCATCAAATAGTACAGTCCATTCAGTGGTTGAAGAACATCCAGCGAGTAATATTAAAAATATACTAATCTTTTTCATCCTAAATTCCTTTTGGATTCCATTTACCCCGGGCAACAGCAGGAATGAAAGAATCAATATCCGGGTTTGGAAGTTGAATTGTTTTGTTTTGCTCTGCGCTCATATAGGCTGTCATGAGCAATCGTGTCACTTCCAATCCGTCATCAAAATTTTCCTGTGGGCGTTTCCCCGCTAAAAACGATTCTACCATATGGCGGTTTTCTGCTGTATAACCATAGACGTCAGTTTCACTACTCACCACAGGCATCATTCCCGATTCCGCATTCTGTTTTTCTACCAAATCCTCACCGGAACTTCCGGTTACGTTGCGGGAAAAAAATACTTTTAAATCCGAATCCAGTGTATTTACAAACATGGAATATTCGGGACCAAAAAGCTCCAAGCTGAGGCGGAGTCCTGCTCCCACAAAACACCAGGATGTGGTTGTTTCTACCACTAGTTTATTTCCCTCATTATCCGCATACTCCACCAATGAACGGGCAAAATCTTCAGCCGGTTTGTTTAAATAATCTATTTTACCACCGCTATTTTCAGATAAGATTTCTGCATATTTCGGCTGTTGCCATTTCAGACAGGCAGTGTATGCATTTATACTTATAGGAGTTAGGGAATCTCTGGGTTTCCCAGGCTCTGTGAGCATAAAACGTGCCTCTTCGACCGAGTGGCACATCATATCATTGAGTACACCTCCACCCTGAAGCTCACCTTCCCAGAACCAGGGCATGTGTGGACCGCTGTGTTCTTCTGCCGCTCGTGCCAGGTAAGGCCGTCCGGTGGTTGCTGCTCCACGAGCCCAAATGATCTCTTTTCCACGGGTGACAGAGGGTGCGAAAATCTGGTTCTCTAAATACCCATCTAATAGCTCAACATTCTGTGTAAGTTCTAAAACCTTTTTGGCTTCAGTTACATTACGGCCTAGGGGTTTCTCACAGGTCACACCCGTGAGCTCCCCTTTACCGGAAATAATAGCTTCAGCGATCTCTTCGAAGGTTTCTATCCGGGCAAAATTTGGAGAGCAGACCCAGAGAGCATCAATTCTGGGATCAGCCACCATGTCGGTAATAGAGTTGTAAGTGTTTGCATCACCAACTCCTGAAGACCTTGCCAGTTCAGATGATTCTTCCGCTGATTTCTGTGTACGGGACATAACACCGACAACATCACAATCCCTTACACCGATCAAAGATTGAATATGAAAACGGGTGATGAATCCACCACCAATAAACCCTATTCCCAGCCGGTTGTTACTCATCAAGTTTCATCTTTGATCTGGTTTCTAAACAGCAAGAAAAAGAACAATCCCGTAACCAGGCCAATAGCGGAAAGAGTATACCAGAATCCGGAATAATCAAATATACCAGCCGTAGTATAAATTTCCTGCAGTTTTCCTGAGAGCCAACCGCCTATAACAGGTCCGCCACCCAGAATGATAATTCCAAAAACCGTTTGGGCAGAATGGCGTACATCCTCATCAGCAATTTTATCCACATAGATGAATGCAGCGGCAAAAAAGAAAGCATAACAGAAACCATGGAAAGCCTGGCTAAGAACCATGACCCAGACAGGAAGCATGACAGTGCCGAAAATAGCATATCGTGCGAAATAAGCCAGGACACCGATAAAAATCACTTTTTTAAATCCCAGCCGTTTTAAGAAATATCCCAAGTAGGCCATCGTTAAGATTTCAGCAAACTGCCCTATTGTCATAGCGGGACCGATCTGACTGTCCTTGATACCGATATGGACAAGGAAGGGTCCTGTCTGAAGAAAATAGATCTGGTGGATGATACTCACAGCCAGGCTGGCAAGCACCAAGACGGTAAATGATGAATAATTAAATAATTCAAAAGCTTTCTTAAAAGCCAGTTTTTCCACTGCATCCTGTTTGGGAGGTGTGTGGGGAAGCATGAAACAGAAGACCCCGTACATCATGGAAATAATGCCCGAGAATTTCAATGCGTCAGCCAGTCGGGCTGTAACATTGGGGACTTCAGGACCTGAGATGAAAGGTGGCATCAATTGAAATGATAACTCCTGTTGGAGCCAGATCATGGGAAAAGCCCAACTGGCGACAATCCATCCAATCGTACCCCAGACACGAATCTTGGGGAAGTTCTTCTCCCCGTCTTCAATGTGGGAAAAAGTTATGGAGTTTGAAAGGGCCAAGGTGGGCATGTAGAGTATACTGTATAAAATCGAAAGATATAACCAAGCACTGTAACTGGTCTGGTAGGAAGTGTACCATTTAACCAATCCTCCAGTGAAAACTAAAAATGCCAGGATACGTTCAGTGCTAAAATAGCGGTCAGCAAACTGACCGGCGATAAAGGGCGCTGCAACGGCGCCGATGGAACCGGCTAGCCCAAGGATCATCCCGATCTGTGAACCGCTGAATCCAAGTCCTCCCTCGCTGACAGTAGCAGAAAGATAGCGGGCTGTCACCGGAAGCCAGGCTCCCCACAGAGCGTACTGGAGGAACATCATTGATCCTAGGCGAAAGTTTTTAGTCATAAATTACTCTGAATATGATAGCTTAGATCAATTTTTTATTTACTGGGTCCCATTCCATTCGACGTCCTTGAAGATAAGACTCTGTCGCCATATGACAGGCAACCGCTTCATGGAGTGCCACTTCTATATTACATTTTGGTTGACCACCGTTACGGATTGCATCGAGCCAATCTTTAACATGAAGATGAGTGGTGTCAACCCGTTTTCCTTCGCGATAGGTATAAAGGAGCCCTTTGTTAGCGAAATAGCGGGATGTTGCAGATGTGATACCATCAATTTGTTTGGATCCCGGTGAGTAGGTATAAATGGGATACTGCTGATTAATGATACCGCTTTCAAGACGGTCTTTATATTGGGTGGATTCAGGATCCGCTTTTACTACAAATCCATGGACAGACCCACCACCACTCTGCCCACCCATCTGCATGGTGGCGTCGTGACCCATAATCCGATTACCACGAGAATCATTACTTGATAGTGTTGCGCTATAAAGAACTGTAAGATCTTTTTCTGGATATTCAAAGGTTGCATTCCAGACATCCGGGACGTCCCGTCCATCTTTGTAATAATAAATCCCACCTGATGAGGATGCATATTTTGGAGCACCTATATCCATAATCTGATTTATGGCATCAAAATCATGAGACAGTAGATCACCGGAAAGACCAGTGCCATAATCAAACCAGCAACGCCAGCGGAAAAAACGCTTCAGTGCTTCTTCTCCAAATGGTATCTTGTTCGGAGATGGTTCTTGGAATGTGTCCCAATCAATAGTTTTAGAATTACCCTCGGGATGAATATCCCAGACCCATGCACCCCATGGAGAATTACGGTTTGTAGTTAGCTCAACCAGGTTTATTTTTCCTAATAAGCCCTGTTCAATGATCTGTTTTGCTTTATAGTTTGCTTCTACCTGCCGGTTCTGGTGCCCTAGTTGGAAGGTAATACCTGTTTTTTTTACTGTATCATATACCTTGATCGCTTCATCAAATGTACGGGTGAGACCTTTTTCACAGTAAACGTGTTTCCCTGCTTTAGCAGCAGCTATGGTGATCCGAGAGTGCCAGTGATCCGGTGTGGCAACAATGACCGCATCAATGTCCTTATTCTCTAACAGATCTGTAAAGTGCCGGTATCGGGTTGCAGTGGTGTTTGGTTTTCCACCGGGACGGACCTCATTTTTTGATGCATCAATGCACTGCTCAGCCCGTACATCAAACAGATCACAGACACCCACCAGTGAACAATTTAAATCTTCCTGGGTCATGAACGTTTCGAATTGTTTATCGAGTTTATTATTGCGAGCATTTTCCGCCACGATATCAGTCCATTGTTTTGTGGCAAAACCTGCACCACGAATCAGATGTGATCCACGACCGCCATATCCGATGATCCCTATATTCAGGTGACGGCTGTCTGACAGACCGCTGATAATGGTTGGGGCTGATTTCTCCTGAACAAGATCAGACAATAGATTAGCTTTTTTCAGCGCATCCCTGCGAATCTTCCGCCAGAGATTAACAAGGAATAAACCCAGAATAGGGACAGTTGCCAGTCCCTTTAGTATTTCCCGGCGTTTCATATTTGTTCCGTTTTTTATATTTTTATTATTACTCATTACCTGTCTCCGTTAATTTGATTTTGGATTGGATAATAATCGATCCAAACCAATAACATGACTTGTGGGAAATGAATGAATCACCCACAACGCACACGCTTCAATCAGATTTTTATTCACAATTATATAACTGCCTTCTCCGGGTCTGGAATACTCCAAACCCAAAAGTGGAGGTGCAAA
>CEQE01140010.1_pt1 | contig 23137 bp, 18 predicted proteins | sample 356201 | NCBI WGS metagenome assembly CEQE01 (sample SAMEA2619970, study PRJEB7988) | marine metagenome | biome: marine biome (ENVO:00000447); feature: mesopelagic zone (ENVO:00000213) & marine oxygen minimum zone (ENVO:01000065); material: "saline water (ENVO:00002010), including plankton...
TAGAGGATATGAAAAAAGTAGCTAAATGTAGAAACGGTCAATGCTTATCAACGAAATATCAAACTCGACACATTAAATTAAAATGGAAATGTAAATTTAATCACATATGGGAGGCTACTTACTCATCAATTCATACTGGGGCTTGGTGTCCTTATTGCGGAGGAAATGCAAAAGGAACTATAGATGAATTAAAAGATATCGCAAAGAAAAAGGGAGGAAAATGTTTATCAAAGGAATATAAAACAGCCCATACCAAATTAAAATTTAAATGCAAAAAAGGCCATATATTCGAAGCTTCACCAGATAATGTTAAACATGGAATGTGGTGTAGATATTGTGCTGGGAGAGGGAAGACAATTAAAGATTTCCAAAGGTTTGCAGGAAAAAAAGATGGGATTTGTTTATCAAAAGCCTACAAAGGACCGAAAATTAAATTACGATATAGGTGTAAATATGATCACATCTGGGAAGCTCTCCCATTTAATATTATAAAGGGGCATTGGTGCGCAATATGTGCTGGTCAAGAGAAGCATACATTAGAGTTTATGGAAGAGGTTGCTAAATCTAAAGGTGGTCATTGTATATCAAAGGAATATATCAATTCTGCATCTAATTTAAAATGGAAATGTAAATATAATCATATCTGGGAAGCATGTTATAATAGTATAAGATTTGGTTCTTGGTGTCCAATATGTATGTCTGGTGTTAGAGAAAGAATCTGTAGATTATATTTTGAACGATTGTTTAAAAAGAAATTTCGAAAGTGCTATCCTGACTGGCTGGTCGGACCTAAAGGATCAAAACTCGAATTGGACGGCTATAATGAAAAACTTGGAATAGCCTTTGAGCACCAAGGAGTTCAACATTACAAAGATACTCCTTTTTTTGGATTAAATAATTTAAAGTATAGAAAAAAAATTGACATAATTAAGAAAAGATTATGTAAAAATAAAAAGGTTAAATTGATTATAATCCCATATAGAATAGACAAAAATAATCTTCAGTCTTATATAGTCAGTCAATGTAACAAAAAGAAAATAAAATTACCCAAATATATCAAAAATATACCTATTGAAGATCTGGATATCTATCCTACAAATATGTTGGAAGAATTAAAAGAAATTGCTATAAAAAAAGGAGGATTATGTTTATCTAAAAATTATATTGATGCAAGATCAAAATTATCATTCAAATGTAATAAAGGTCATGAGTGGAGTGCCATTCCTGATTCCATCAAAAGAGGTTCATGGTGCCCCTATTGTTCCAATAGAATGCCATTGACATTACATGAAGTGCAAAAATTAGCAAAAAAAAGGAAAGGTAAATGTTTATCAAAGGAGTATGTGAATGCCCAAGAAAAATTAACGTGGCAATGTAAAAATAAGCATATTTGGCAAGCTACATGGAATAATATAAAAAAAGGTAGTTGGTGCTTAGAATGTCAGGGGAAAACAAGATATTCTATTAAGTATATTAAACAGGTCGCAAAATCTAATCAGTGTATAAGTTTATCCAATACTTACCAATCTAATTCAAAACTAAAGTGGAAATGTAAAAAAGGTCATATTTGGGAAGCCAAATTAGTAAACATCATAGATAAAACTGTATGGTGTCCGTTTTGTGATGGTAGAAATCCTCTGACTATTCAAGATATGCAAAAATTGGCTAAAAATAAGAAAGGTAAATGTTTATCAAAAAAATATGTTACTGCTCGTTCTAAACTCAAATGGGAATGTCAAAAAGGACACAATTGGAAAGCTATACCAGATGCTATAAAAAGAGGAAGTTGGTGTCCTTATTGTGCTGGAAAACACATTACAATAAGTGACCTACAAAAAAACGCCAAAGAAAGAGGAGGCAAGTGTTTGTCAAAGCAATATATCAATGCACATACTAAACTCAAATGGAAATGCAAAAATGGTCACATATGGTATGCAAGACCAAATAGTATAAGATCTGGTCAATGGTGTCCAATTTGTGCAAAAATTAGAAGATAAAAAATGAATAAAACAGGACAAGTGGGGGATTTAGAAAATTGGATATGGAAGATAATCTTGGTTTTTGTTTTTATTAGTATTTTTATAGCTGTATTGAACTTTTTTAATTGTCCAAAATGTGACTGCTCATCAATAGAAGATGATCTTTCAAACTGTCAAACCAACAATACAAAACTAGCCAGAAATATATCTTCATTAAAAGATGGAATAAACGAGATAAAAAATTCACTTCCTGTTAATACCACATATGTTAAAGTGCCCGTTTATAAGGAAAAACTTATTCCGGCATCTTTGAATATAATTGCTTTTTTCATCTCAATAGGTATTACAATATCCTTATTTAGGATAAAAATTAGTTTGCCGAAGAGAATAGGAAAAAAGCTAGAAAAAATTGAAAAAATAATTATTTGGTTAAAGGTGTGTTCATTGATAGTAACACTATTACTTTTTTTAAGGGTGCTGTACTTTCTTATCTCACTATTTTAGTTATTGTTTTCAAAAAAACTGTTTACAATATGTAGGTTGGGACTCGACCCCATCTAAAAATATAAATTCCTTTTACGAAGTAAAAGTCTATCTGTCTGTAAGACTAGGAACTCCTCCGTTTTAGTTGGCAAAAATTTGGGAGAGCGTGAGCGAACCGTTAAATCAATGTTAGGTTTAGTTGCGAAGCAATTGAAAAACCGTTTCTCTTTCTCGATTTAACGAAGGCACCAGTTATTTAGATTTTCGGAAATCCCGTCGAGGGATGCACCTGCTAAGGCGGTAAAAAAATTGAACTTAACTGTTTATATATAACATCCTTCAAATTCTTGGGATTTACGGCGTAATTCGGCTGAATTTTGAGGCCCATAACTCCATTTTTTATATCTATTCTGAAGTTGTAATTATTTCTTTTCTATATTGTCAATAACCACTGGACACTGGACATGGTGGGGTATTGTATATAAACTAAAAGTGTTACATTCAGTTAAGAGATAAGATGAATATTCCAGAATTAATTAGAAAAACAGGACTAAGAAGGGGCTTAAGTCCCAGAACTATCAAGACATATGATCATTGCGTTGGGACGTTTTTCAAAGAATGCAATAAAGAACCTAAAGAAGTTAAAAAGAAGGATGTAATAGATTTTTTGGACAAATTAATTGAAAAAAATTCTGCTGGAAGTACTTTAAATGTTTATCTTAATGCTTTGAATTTCTTTTACAGAGAAATATTAAATAGAAAATTAATGATTGGAATAAGATATTCTAAAACTCCGAAAAAATTACCGATAGTATTAACTAAAGATGAAATTAAAAAATTAATTTATTCAATATCAAATTCAAAACATAAACTAATAGTTAAATTAATGTATTCTACAGGATTAAGAGTAAGTGAATTGGTAAACTTAAAAGTCAAAGATTTGGAATTTGATAAAAATTATGGATGGGTTAGAAAGGGAAAAGGCAGCAAAGATAGATTGTTTATAATTGCTAATAATTTGAAAGAAGAATTAAAACATTTTATTTCAAATAAAGAAATAAATCATGAATCCTATTTATTTAAAGGATTTAAAAATCATCTTTCTGTGATGAGTGTTTATAGGATAATTAAGAGCGCTGCAAAATTATCTAAAATTCAAAAAAATGTTCATCCACATACTTTAAGGCATTCTTTTGCAACTCATTTAGTTGAAGATGGTTATGATGCGACTTCTGTCCAACCTCTTATGGGCCATAATAGTGTACAAACGACACTGATGTATTTACATATAGCTTCACCTTCAATGATTTCTGTTAAAAGTCCACTGGATAGTTTAACTTAACTCACTTTTACCAGCAAAACTGCTTCTTTTCACCATAAATAACCCAAATAATCAGTATACTTATAACTATATTAATATACGAAATCGCAACATTTAAATATAAGCTAATAGAACAAAGTCTAGACTTTTAAATAATTTTCAAAGAGGTGCAAATTAGTGAGAAAAATAGCTATATTCAATCAAAAAGGCGGTGTTGCAAAGACAACTACAGCTGTCAACCTGGCTGCAGGATTGTCAAGGAACAATAAAAAAGTAATTCTTATTGATCTTGACCCGCAAGGCGACATAAGTGTGTGCCACAAGACAGATGCAAAATACAATCTTTATCATTTTCTGATGGAAGATGCTGATTTAAGGGACTGCGTAAGCAAGTTAGGAAAAAATCTTGACATAATTCATTGCGATCACAAGATGGCTGATGCTGAAAGCCAAATCTCAAAAGAAAAAGACATAAACTTTCTGCAAAAAAAATTTTCAAAAAAACTTGATTATGATTACATCATACTTGACTGCCCGCCATCATGGAGATTTTTGACCAAGAGTGTGCTGGCATATGCGAGCGAAGTCATTATCCCTTCTTCAACTGATGTCTTGGGATTTGATTCGTTGCAGAAAACAGTAAAAAGGATAGTTGAATTCAATAAATCGAACAAAAACAAGGTACAGATCAGCACAATTCTTCCAACAATGTATGACAAAAGAAACAAGATATGCATCGAGATATTGTCCAAGATGAAAAAGGAATATTCGCTATTACTGGTTACAGATCCGATTAGAGTAAACTCGAAGCTTAAGGAAGCTCCAAAAGCAAAGATGTCAATATTCACTTATGACAAAAGGTCTTATGGTGCAGAGGATTACTGGAAATTTGTGAAATTAATCCTGGAGAATGAGCACATGTATGACTTGAATTTATCTCAACAGCAGAGGGATAAGGCGATCAAAGACTACTTCGTAAATGGAAAAAAGAGGGAGATGATGATAGCCGGAGATAAAGTTACATTTGGTTATAAGTTCATTACAAACATCAACAATACGATAAAATCTCATTTTATAGAACATTCAAGAAAACAAAAAAAGGCGCAAAACGCTTAATCCTTCAAAGCCATCTCAACTGCGCCTGAAAAAGCTTCTGACAAAGTAGGATGAGTATGTATTGTATCCTTTATATCTTCTAGTTTGATCCTGTTCTTGATTGCAAGCGTTGCTTCTGATACAAGATCTGATGCATGAGGTCCGATTGCGCAGAATCCTTTTAGGTAACCATCTTCATAATAGATCTTTACAAAGCCATCTGCTTCATCCATTGCCCTTGCTTTGCCATTTGCAGCAAACGGGAATGTTACGGATTTGAGATTTTCATTTCTTTCGCCAACAGATGAAATTTCTGGGATTGTGAATATTGCACTCGGGACAGTGGAATCATTAAATTCAGCATTTTGGCCCATTATGTTCTTTGCAGCAATGACTGCTTGGGCATAAGCGTAATGTGCAAGCATAATCTTGCAAGTTACATCCCCTATTGCATAAATGTTTGGAACAGATGTCTGCATTTTTTTGTTAATATCGATGCCCTTTGAATATTTTATTCCTAATTTATCCAGTTCTGCCTTATCGATATTAGGATCCATGCCAATTGAGACAAGGATATTATCTGCCTGAATGCTTTTTTCTTTTTTATTCTGCTCAAATTTAATCTTATTCCCTTCCAGATTGATTATCTTTGCTTCTGTAAAAATATCTATATTCTGCCTTTGCATCAAGGTAGTCAAGAGCGATGAAACATCTTTGTCTTCTACAGAAGCAATTCTTTTCAGCATCTCGATAATTGTAACTTTTACACCAAGGCTTGCAAAAATCAAGGCAAATTCGCAACCAATATATCCGCCCCCAATAATGATCAGGGATGATGGCATTTCCTTTAATTCAAGAATTTGTGATGAATTCAATACAAACTTGTTATTGGGAATTCCATTTAAAGATCTAGGTGATGCTCCGGCTGCAATAACTATGTTCTTAGCTTTTATTTCTTTGTCTCCAACCACTACTGTGTTTTTGTCTTTTATTTTAGCAAAACCTTTTATGATTTCAACTTTGTTGTCATCCATAATTTTCTTGATCCCGGCTGAAATTAACCTGACAACTTTGTTTTTTCTCTCCATAAAGGCTTTAAAATCTACAGAAACATTTGGGATTATAAATCCAAACTTTGATGCTTTTTTTAATTCTGAGAATAAAGTTGCAGAAGCATGCAATGTTTTTGTCGGAATGCACCCATGATTAGTGCATGTTCCTCCCAGCTTATCCTTTTCTATAATTGCCGCCTTTCCGCCTAATTCAGAGACAATTCTGGCACATTCATATCCTGCAGGTCCTGACCCGATTATAACAGCATCATGCATAAAACAATTAGAAATTTAAGGTATTTATAAGTTTTTCAGTCTTTGTTGCATCATTCTTTGACAAATTCCAAGAATCTGTTGAGTATTTTTCATGGCTTAATTTATTCGCTAGTTTCAATTCTTCATGAGTTAAGGGGTCATTATAATATTGCATATTAAAATTTCTTTGAAAGCCAAGTATTACTGCAGCTGCTAATTCCTTGTATGATATATCTTTATTTAATTCTTTTTTTATTGATGTTATTCTTTTTTTTAAGCTTTCTGTATTGTCTATAATTTGGCTTGATTTGAATAAAGATGCATTTTTTTCATAATCAAAATCGATCAATAGCGATCCATGCTGGAGAATCATGCCGTTCAGTCTTCTTTGGGCTGATCCGGAAATTTTCTTGTTGTTTACCAGAAGCTCGTACCAATTCGAGCTGTTAAAACATATCGGTGTAGAGATTTTCTCCGGCTGTTTTTTTAATTCCGCCTTTATACCAATGATCCCAAATGCATTTACAAGAGCTTTAGCAATGATCCTATAGGATTCTGCGATACTTTGTGGCAAAGATAAAGAATCTTGCGGCAAAATAAAGCTATAAGTTAGCTCTTTATCGTGCAATATCGCTTTTCCACCAGTTATTCTTCTTACAATTGGGATCTTATATCGCTTACTTTTGTTGATATTAATCTCATTATTTGCATCCTGGTTGTACCCAATTGAGATTGATGGCTGCCATTGATATAATCTTAATGTTGGAATTTGGCAATGTGTTAAAATGGCTTCATCTATTGCCATGTTGGTAAATGCACTGTTTTTTCCTGTATGAATAACTCTAAATTCCATTTTACTTTATTATTGCGTTTAATTTATCTGCACGATAAGAGCTTCTTACTAATGGGCCTGATTCAACATGCTTAAATCCAAGTTTATAGCCGATTTCTTTAAGCTCTTTGAATTCATCGGGAGTATAGTACCTTTCTATTTTTGCATGCTTCATCGATGGCTGCAAATATTGGCCTAAGGTTAAGAAGTCTACATCATTGTCTCTTAAGTCTTGCATTGTTTCCTTGATCTCTTGCAAAGTTTCATCAAAGCCAACAATAATGCTGGACTTAGTCGGCATATTTGGGTCAATTTCTTTTACTTTCTTCAATAATTCCAAGGAAACATCATAATTGCCGCCTGGCCTTACTTTTGCAAAAACCCGTCGAACAGCTTCAATATTATGTGCCAGTACATCAGGCTTTGCGCTGATTACAGCTTTCAAAGCACCAATATTTAGCTTTCCTTCAACCAGAATTTGTCCAGTCATTTCTTTGAAGTCAGGTATCAATAATTCAACAGAACAATTCTGTGCTTGCTTTTTGATTTCCCTCACGGTTTCTGCATATATAAGTGCCCCGCCATCTTTTAAATCATCCCTTGTAACAGACGTGATGACAACATACTTAAGATTGAGTTTTTTTACTGCATCAGCCACTAACTTGGGTTCATGCGTATTTAATTGACCTGGTTTTCCAGTCTTAACATTGCAATAGCTGCACCATCTTGTGCAAGTATCACCAAGTATCAGGAAAGTTGCTGTTCCATGACTCCAACATTCTGATAAATTCGGGCATTTGGCTTCTTCACAAATTGTGTGCAAGCGATTAGTTTTTACAAGATTCCTGACTTTAATAAAAGTCTCTCCAGAAGGAATTCTAATCTTCAACCAATCAGGATGCTTCCTCCTCTTTTGTGTTTCAGTTATCATGTTAATTATTTGATTATGTTAAGTAAGGTATACATTGAGAAAAAATCCAGCCAACCATGGCTTCGACGGTTTTCTCGCTTTGCTCGAAAACCTACTCGCCACCCCGGATGGGGCATCCCCCGGCTCGTCTCGCCACGGCTGGATTTTTTCTTTCTAAAAAATTCCAACAAGGATGAAAACTGAGTGCAGAGGAAAAATCCATACAAAGTATGGATTTTTCTTTTGCGAATAGGCTTTTCATCAAGAAAAGCCGTGTTTGAATCCATTGTTGTTGGAATTTTTTGTTAAATTAAAAGATTAAAAACATTTATTGCGGTATGATTATCTTATCCTCGAATTTTAAGACTGGTTTTCTTGCTGCAAGGACATTATCCAGCTTTGAAACAGGAGTTGCTAAAGGGGCTGCCTTTACCGTTTCAGGCTCCTTTTCTGATTCTTCCTTGATTTTCATCATTATCTCTGCAAATCTGTCTAAAGTTTCCTTGCTTTCTGTTTCTGTAGGCTCGATCATTATTGCCCCATGTACTATAAGCGGAAAGTAAATTGTAGGTGCATGCACTCCAAAATCCAAAAGCCTTTTAGCCAAGTCATTAGTCGTTACGCCGTTACTTAGATTCTTGTCTGTCAGAATAAATTCATGCTGGCAGATTCTATTGAAAGGCACATGGTAATGCTTTTTCAATTTTGAAAGAAGGTAATTAGCATTTAGTACTGAGTTCTCTCCTACGGCCCTAATGCCTTCAAAACCGTTGGATCTTATGTAAGTGTATGCTCTTACCAAGATTCCAAAATTTCCATAGAATGCCCTTACCCTGCCAATTGAATCCGGCATGTTATAGTTTATCTTATATTTATTGTCAATAAATTCTATCTTTGGTCTTGGCAAGAATCTTGAAAGCTCTTTTGTTACTCCAACAGGGCCAGATCCTGGTCCGCCTCCGCCATGAGGTGTGGAGAATGTTTTGTGCAAATTAACATGCAGAATATCAATTCCAAAATCACCTGGCTTGGTGATGCCAACCATTGCATTTAGATTAGCACCATCCATGTAAACAAGGCTTCCATTTTGGTGCATTGCTTTTGTTATTTCAAGAATTTGAGTTTCAAACAAACCAAGAGTATTTGGGTTTGTAAGCATAATAGCTGCAACATCCTTGTTTAGCTTTGATTTTAGATCTTCAAGATCAATTTCTCCTTTGTCGTTGCTTTTTACTTCAACACTCTCAAACCCACACAAAGTGACAGAAGCTGGATTTGTGCCATGGGCTGAATCCGGAATCAAGATTTTGCTTCTTTTTTCATTAATACCTTCAAAATATTTTTTCACAATCATCATTCCTGTTAGTTCTCCATGCGAGCCTGCTGCTGGCTGTAAAGTAAATTGATCCATTCCTGTGATTTCCATTAAATATTGCTCTAATTCATACATTATTTGCAGAGCACCCTGAGAAAGATTTTCAGGTGTATAAGGGTGGAGCTGTGCAAATCCATTTAATCTTGCAGAATCCTCATTAATTTTTGGATTGTATTTCATTGTGCAGCTTCCTAGAGGATAAAATCCATTGTCTACTCCAAAATTCCTTCTTGATAATGCTGTGTAGTGCCTTATAATATCAACTTCACTCACTTCAGGCAGTTCTAATTCCCCTCTCAAAAGATCTTGCGGCAGCAGATTTTCCTGCTCAGGAACATCTAATTCAGGAAACTGCACTGCTTTCCTTCCTTTTTTGCTAATTTCAAATATTAATTTCATTTTTTGGTTTGAAATTTGTTTTTGTTGAATTTAATTTTTCAATCCGTTCGCGACTTCGTCGCTCACAATAGTTTGTGCTCGCCCTCGCTGTTCTGCCACATCGCTCGGGCTCACCCATTCATTGCAATAACTAACTAATTTATCGATTTGTTCTTTAGAGTGCATTTCAGTTATGCAAATGAGCATACAATTTTGCAATTCTGGATAAAATTTTCCTAAATCTAGACCAGGAATAATATCATTTTTAATTAATATATCATTAACCTTATCAATATCATTAACTTTAACTACGAATTCATTGTAGAATGGAGCTGTAAAAAGCAGTTTGCCAGTATTTTTTAATTTATTTGCAGCATAATGGGCTTTTTGCAAATTATGCAGGGATGAAGTCTTTAGTTCTTTTCCCAGTGTTGCTAAAGTAATTGTAACTGCCAGGGCATTCAAGGCTTGGTTTGTGCATATGTTAGATGTGGCTTTTTCTCTTCTGATGTGCTGTTCTCTTGCCTGCAGAGTTAGCACAAAACCCCTTCTTCCCTCGCTGTCTAATGTTTGTCCAGCTAATCTTCCCGGAATTTGCCTCATGAATTCTTTTTTTGTTGCCATAAATCCAACATAAGGCCCGCCAAAGCTCAATGCATTTCCAAAAGAGTGGCCTTCACCTACAACAATGTCTGCATCAAAACTGCCCGGACTTTTTAGTATGCCTAATGATGTCGGTTCATTTACGCTTACAACAAGCAAAGCATTGTTTTCATGTGCAAATTTTGAAATTTTGTCCAGATCTTCAATGCTTCCAAGGAAATTGGGTTGTTGGACTATAATTGCTGCAAAATCTTTATGAGGTCCAATACTAGTTTGTCCATCATAGTAGCCTAGCTCTACCAACTCAATAGAATTCGCATTTGTATATGTTTTGACAACTTCCCTATGCTCAGGATGAACTGTTTTTGAAATCAAAATTTTATCTTTTCTCTTGATTCTGCAGGCCATGATTGCAGCTTCGGCCAAAGCGCTGCTATTGTCATACATTGATGCATTTGCAACATCCATTCCAGTTAAATTGCATATCATTGTCTGGTATTCAAAAATAGCCTGTAACATTCCCTGGCTTATTTCTGGTTGGTATGGTGTGTAGGCAGTAAAGAATTCCCCCCTTAACAAAAGATGATTAACTACAGTTGGAATGAAATGATTATAAGCTCCCGCCCCTAGGAAAGAAACCATAGTTTTGTTTTTATTGGCAATATTTTCCATCAATCTTTTAACTTCAATTTCTGATAAAGCACCAGGAATATTGAGATTATCTTTTATGATTAAATTTTGAGGTATATCCATAAAAAGGTCCAGGATATTTTTAACGCCTATACTTTCGAGCATCTGCTCTTTTTGCTCTTCTGTATTTGGGATATAATGCATTTTATTCTTTTAAACCCTCCAGATATTTTTTATAATTCTCAGAATCCATCAGATTGTTTAATTCGTCATTGTTAACGACTTTTAATTTTGCAATCCACCCATTTTCATAGGGATCTTGATTGATATTTTCGGGTTTTTCGCTTAATTCGCTGTTGACTTCAGCGACTTCCCCTGATATTGGTGCAAAGACATCTGATACAGATTTTACTGATTCAACAATGCATAATGGCTTTAATTGCTCGACTTTTTTCCCTTTTTCCGGCAACTCAACAAAGACAATATCTGTTAAAGCGTGTTGCGCGTAATCTGTAATACCTATTATGGCTGTGTCATTTTCAAGTTTAACCCATTCGTGCTCTTTTGTGTATCTTAAGTTGTCAGGAATATTTCCAATAAATTTCATTATTTTCCACCCCTAAAATTGTATATTGGTCTTTTAACTATGACTGCTTTATATGGTTTTCCCCTGATAGAGATATTTATATTATTACCAACTATGCCCATATCGGATTTTATAAATCCCATTCCAATTCCTTTCTTAAATAAAGGCGAGAAAGTTCCTGAACTTACAAATCCAACCTTTTCGTTGTTTGAAATTATATCATAATTTTCCCTAGGTATTGACTTTTCTATCATCTCAAAGCAAATCAACTTTTTTTCTGTTCCGTTGGCTTTTTGCTTTTCCAGAACTTGTTTTCCGATAAAATCTTTGTTCAATTTTACAACAAAATCAAGACCTGCTTCAATCGGTGTTAGGCTTTCATTAATCTCATGGCCATAAAGACTATAGCAAGATTCGATCCTTAAAGTATCACGTGCTCCAAGCCCGCATGCCTTGATACCAAATTCATTTCCGGCTTCCAGAATTTTGTTCCACACCAAAACTGCATCTTTTGGATTAAAGTATATTTCAAAGCCATCTTCACCAGTGTAACCTGTTCTTGATGTTAGAATTCTTTCATCAAAATCATTAAATTTGATTAACTCGCATCTGAATCGCTTAATTTTATTTAAATCGAAAATTGTTAGTTTTTGCAGGGTTTCCTGCGCTTTAGGGCCTTGAATATCGATCTTGGCTACTTCATCACTTACATTTTTTAATTTAATGCCATCAAATTTATGTTTTTCCAGCCAATTGAAATCTTTTTCAATAGTCGATGCATTAACAACAACTAAGAATATGCTGTTGCCCAAATTATATATGAAAAGGTCATCAATGACAGTGCCATTTTCATAGCATAAGCAGTTATAGCATGCCTGATTTACATCTAATGTTGATATGTCGTTAGTAACCATTTTTTGCAAGAACTCTAAAGAGTTCGGACCAGAGACAAGAAATTCACCCATGTGGCATATATCAAACAGTCCAACCTTCGTTCTTGTGGTCATATGCTCATCAATAACATTAGTATATTGGACAGGCATATTCCAGCCCCCAAACGGAACCATAGAAGCATTTAGTTTGATGTGTTCATTTAGCAAAGGAGTGCTCTTTAGTGATTCATTCAACTGTTCCAACCCCATAATTGATGGTTACTGATGCTTTTTTATATAGTTTTCGACATAAATATTTTAAATAGACCCATATTACAAGATTGCATGGATGCAAAATTTGTAATCAGGAATGGAGAATTAATAAAAAAAGAAGATGCAAATATCTCTGTTTATAACAAAGCACTGTTTTTTGATTTCTCTGTTTATTCCAATGTAAAGGTTGTTCAAGGAAAAATGTTTTGTCCAGACTCAGTAATCCAAAATTTGTTTGATTCAGCAAAAACAATCGGAATACAGCATAATTTTAAGCAAAATGAAGTTTGGGAATGGATCAGAAAGCTGGTTAAAGAAAATAATCTAAAGGACGCCTTGATAAGAATGTTATTAATTGGACAAGAAAAAAATACAGAGCCATTATTGTTCTTGTTTCCTGTTGGGTTGACCTTTCATCCTGAAAAGTTGTACAATCAAGGCGCTAAATTAATAACTTTTGAAGGAGAAAGATTCATGCCAAATTCTAAGACTAAAAACTTGCTTATGAGCTATATGGCTTATACAGAAGCTGCTAAAAATGGAGCTATTGACGCTTTGCTAGTTGATAGAGATGGCAATATTCAGGAAGGAACTAGAAGCAGTTTTTTTGTTATTAAAGGAAACACTTTGATAGCTCCTCCAAAACAAAAGGTTTTGCAGGGAATGACTAGAAAAACAATTCTTGATATTGCAAAAGATGTAATTGAAATAAAAGAAGAAGATATTCCGCTTGCGAAAATAAAAGAATATGATGAATATTTATTAAGCGGAACAAGCTTAAAATTAATGCCTATCAGACAAATTAATGAGGATATAGTGATGGAAAATGTAGGGCCTAAAATCAAAGAATTACAGAAATTGTTCAAGGAGTATAGTGAAAGTAAATTTGTGGATTAAATATCAACAACAACAGTTGCCTTGTAGCCATCTTTATGCTTCTTTAATTCAAACATGTGCATTGTTATTGCTTTTATGTCATTTTCCAATTGCTGTTTTTTTGCATTAATTGTGTCGCCTTCAAGAACTGCTTTTAACTGCAATTTTTTGTTTTCTTTTATTGAGACTTTCACTTTCTTAAAGACCATGTATTTTGAATCCTTTAAAAACAATATTTCTGACAGAAAATCATACAATAAGTTTTCAACTCTTGCATTTTCAAGCTCAAATTCAATCTTTTGGCTTGTGCCAACCGTATCCAGGTTTGCACTTAATTCGAAGATTGCAAGTGCTGCATTTTCAAATAATTCATTCAAGTCCTTGCCATATGCTTCATAAGCTATATCAGCCAATGCTACTTCCTCAAGAAATTTGTATTTTTCCATTTGATCAAACTTGGCCAAAGATTATCCCTATTACCCAAATAAAAAATATTCCGAATACCAGGAAGACAAACTGCACAAATGATTTTTTAAGGTCCTTTTCCTTGTGGATTTCAGGAATCAAGTCAGTGCTGGCAATGTAGATGAAGAATCCAACTGCAACTGTCAACAAAAAAGTTTCTGAATTTTCAATCAATCCGGAATAGAAGAAAGCTACTAACGCGCCAATGAATGCCGTCAAAGCTGTTAAAAAATTGTAAACTAATGCTTTTGTCTTGGAAAAACCGCCATAAATCAGGACTGCAAAGTCGCTTATTTCCTGCGGTATTTCGTGGGCTATAATCGCGATTGTCGTTACAATGCCGAGCGCTGTGCTGTTTATGAAACTGACAGCGATTATGGCGCCGTCAAGGAAATTATGGACACCATCTCCTATAATGTTTAAGTAAGTAAATGCGTGAGTCTCTTTTTCATGAGTATGGTGGTGATGCCAGTGCAGAAACTTTTCTAGTATGAAAAATGACAATATTCCAATCAAGATATAGATAGGGATTGATTCATTATATCCAGATTCCAGTGCTTCTGGCAATAAATCAAGAAACGCAGCCCCTAATAGAGAACCTGCTGCAAAACTTACAATGTAAAACAAAAATTTATTCAAAATCTTTTTTCTGATGAAAATAAGTATGCCAAGAACAGAGACAAGACTCACAATAAAGACTGCGATTAAGATGTTTAATAAAACTGCCATTTTATCCTTTCACATTTCCAACTGGTTTCAATCCAACAACCGGTTTTGAAATTCCAGCTTTTGCAACAGCATCTATTACGTCATTTATGTTTTTGTATGAAATACCTGATTCTTCAGCCAATCCTGGCATAGATACTGCTTTTACGTATATCCCTCTTTTTTCCATATCCTTTTGGAGTTTATCCCCCCTTACTAATCTTTTTGCAGCTGTACGTGACATTGTTCTTCCTGAACCATGGGCTGTGCTTCCAAATGTTTCATCCATTGCTTTTTGAGTTCCAACAAGCAAGTATGATCCTGTTTCCATTGAACCGCCTATGATTACTGGCTGGCCTGTTTCTCTGTATAAATCAGCTAATTCAGGATGATTAGGGGGAAATGCTCGTGTTGATCCTTTTCTATGGACAACTAATTTTTTCCTTTGTCCATCAACATCGTGTTCTTCTAATTTTGCAATGTTGTGTGCAACATCATAGACCATGTGCATGTCAAGCTTTTCAGCTTCTGTGCTGAAAACTTTTGAAAAACCTTCCCTTATCCTGTGCAAAATGACCTGTCTGTTGGCAAAAGCCATATTAGCTGCGCAAGCCATTGCTTTGTAATAGTCCTGGCCTTCTTTGCTTTGGAATGGTGCGCATGCAAGTTCACGATCTGCAATATTGATTCCGTGCTTTTTCATCAGAGGCTCGAAAATTCTTAAGTAATCTGTTCCGATTTGGTGACCAAATCCTCTTGAGCCGCAATGAACCATAATGACAACCTGGTCTGGCGTGTGTATTCCAAATTTTTTAGCTAATTCCTGATCAAAAATATTCTCTGCTCTTGCAACTTGGATTTCAAGATAATGATTTCCAGAACCTAAAGTTCCTAATTGTTTAATTCCACGATCTAGAGCTTTTTGGCTTACTTTTTCAGGATCGGCCCAGTCAATTTTCCCATAACCTTCTGTTCTTTCAAGATCTTCTTGCCAGCCATAGCCATTTTCAACACACCATTTTGAGCCATCTGTAATGATTTCCTTAAATTGTTCTTTAGAAGCATCAACAAAACCTCTTGAACCAACTCCTGCAGGTACGGTTTTGAACATAGTGTCTACTAATTCTCTTAGTTTTGGCTGGACGTCTTTGAAAGTAAGATTTGTTGTAACCAAACGCATTCCGCAGTTTGATACAACTATATTGTTTGCAATAAAATTATGGGTTTTCGGGATATTAAAATCATAGACGTAGTCATCGTAGGTTTTTTTAGAAATGGATTCTATTTGGTCAAATAAAGTTCCATATTTTTTAATTTCTTTAAGTTTGTTTTTTACAAAATCATTAAAGGATATGAAAGATAAAGTAATTCTCTGACCAGCATTTTCATAATAATGTCTATGGATAAATCTTTTATTTGTAAAAGGAGATTCCAATAATTTTTTGACTTCTTTTACTTTTAAACCCTTTTTTCTGAATTCTTTGACTTTAATTGCTGTATTTTTCCTTATTTTTGTCAATAATTTCTTTTCTTTGATATAGACAATAGCTATATGGGATAATGTTTCTCTCTTTTTATTGTAAGAAAATCCGATTTTTGACCATAATTTTAATAAATTTTTTTCTTCAGAAGATATTTGTAATTTTACTCTATGAGTTGGACCAAATCTATTTTTATAATCTTTTCTTTCTAATAATTTATGGGTGTTTATTCCAAATTCTTCTAATAAATTCATTATTTGAATGCAAAATTCTCTCACATTATCCAAAAGTACAGTATTTTTATTAATTGAAACAGTAGGACAATCAAAACCAGTTTTTGTGTGTGTTCTAGGGCTTGAAAGTTCAGCTCCAAAGAATCCTGATAGGAACAATCTTTTGATCCATAATGGACTTTCTAATATCCAGTTGGGGATTAAGTAAGAAACAGCTGTTTTAGTACCTTGAGGGTATCCAAGTGCAAAGTATAACTTTGCTAATGAATTTGATGGTAAGTGTAATTCAAAATTATCTGCTTCAAACTTTATATCCCCATACTTAGTTGGTATTTTATGATTTCTTTTTCTTGAATAAATTTTTGCAGAAAAGCCTAATTTTTTAAAATCATCTTGTATTTCTTTTAAATCTTCTTCAGAACCATAAGCACAAACAAATCCTTTCTTTCCAGAAAGGTAGATACTACCATCCCCCAACAAATAGCCAAATAATTTAGCTATAATCGGAATCTTTGGATTGTTTAATTTAAGATAAAGTAAATCTCTTTTTTTAAGTTCATCTTTCTCTTGTTTTGTAAAAATTGTTTCTGATTTTATTAGTAGTCCATCCTTTAATTCTTCAAAATTGACACCTTCGAATGGATGAATAGCTATTTCATGACCTTTTCTTACATTTTCTGCTTTTATCATTCCTTTTTTGGTTAGTATTGGATGATCTTCTGTAACTTGAATTGTATAACCTAATCGTGTTTGAATTTGAAATATTGAACCAAAATGTTTTTTCTTCATAAAAAATGCTATTTCTTTGGAAGAAAACAACTTTTGGGACATATCAAAGGAAAGAACAGATTGTATACAATTCCTAGTTTTTAGTATAAAATTTGAATTAAGGTTATCTACATCAATAAAATCAGATTCAAAATCTTGAATAGACCTTTTATAACCATGTTCTGTCATTATTTTTGAATCTCTTACTAAGCAATTTATATCAAAACCAATTCCACCTGGACTTATAACTCCTGTTTCTGAATCAAAAGCAGCAACACCGCCGATGGGAAAACCGTAACCCCAATGACCATCTGGCATGCAATAAGCGTATTTTTGTATTCCCGGAAGACAAGCTACATTAGTTACTTGATTAAATACACCAGCGTCCATATCCTGAAGCAGCTTTTTTGTTGCGTAAATCCTGGCCGGCACCAACATTCCTTTTTTGTGAGATGTTGGCACTTCCCAAACTGTTTCACTAATCTGCCTTATCTCCTTTGGTTTTTCAGGTAGTTCTCTCATTTATTGTCTCCTTAAAATTTTTAATTATTAAACAATGTTCTAAAATCAAGTGTAGGGATATCCAAATTCCTTTAATCTTTCAAATGGAACCAAATTAAATGGTTTGAGCGGACTCTTTGAATTAATTACAGCCCAATGCTGCGACTCAATATCGAAGACTAAGGTCGTATCATGAGTAGCCGCTCTAAGAGTACGATCAAATACATTTATATATCTAAGTTTTGGGTCTACTACAAACTGTGAAAGTAATGCTCTTATATGATTCCCAGCGTGAGTACAATAACCTACTAGAGTTTCGTCACCTTGTGGCCTGTACCCTCTAACGCCTCTCACAAATTCACGAGCTTCAGTCATAGGTATCCTACATCTATCTTCTGAATAACCTTTTCCTGCATAATATGCACGTCTACCTAAAGCACTATTCCTTACTCTTTTAATAGCACCGCTAATATCATATCTATAGGAATTATTAACAGCTTTTCCAATTATTTCCAGTGCTTCGTTTAGAGGGACTTGACCTTTATTCATCAATTCTGTCAGAAGAGCTCCAGATGCAGGAGTTAATCTTATACTAACGCTCCCATCTGCTATTTCTACTGTCCTATCATGCGAAAAAATATAATCTCTATTATGAAATGGAATAAATCCACCTACATTTTCATCAGAAACAATTATATCTCCAGTAGGATTAAAAAAATGATGCTTTTTGTCATCCATCAAATGGTCTTCCAATCCTTGTTTAGTAATTCCCTGCATTTTAAATAGACCTCAAAACTATTCCAATCCAAATACCTTTGCGTAGAATTTTCATTCCACACACACTCTCTGCAAATATTTTGTATATATTGCGAGTATGCGCAGTGAATCTAAGGATGTCAATTCGTTATTTAAAGGTTGTGGTTGTTTATTTGTCAAAAACCAACGTCAGAGACGGATGGCATGATGGGCTGAAAGCCACGTGAGCCATCCCGTACATAATGGTGGTTTTTGAGCATGCTCGGAAATATACCATCTTGTGCATGCACATTGGATTTATGTTTATCAGTCGAAGACTGATGGTATATTTCCGACATATTAAGGCATAAATTTAAATATTCGTCTATATAATCAATATATGATGCAAATAAAAGACTTAAAACCAAAACAGGGAAATGTAGATATCACTCTTGATGTTGTTGATGTAGGTGAAACAAGGGAATTTCAGAAATTCGGAAAACCTGGAAAAGTTGCAACTGCAATCGGAAAGGATGAGACAGGGGATATAAGGCTTACATTGTGGAACGAAGATATTGATAAAGTAAAGGCAGGAGATAAGGTTAAACTTTCAAGTGGATATGTGAATGAATGGCAGGGGGAAATGCAGCTTACAACCGGCAGGATGGGAAAGCTTGAGGTTGTTGGAAAAGCTGAGCTGACCAAAGATGCTGATTCTGAAAAAGGTAAAGAAGCTCCTCAAGAAAAAGAAGGAGAAGCGTTGGATGTTGAAGAAGAGGACATTGAAGATCCTGATGAAGAGAAGGTTTAAATCCGAAAGTCTTTTAAATTTGTTACTTGTTCTGAGTTTTAAGGTTGGGTAGCTTATGGGGATTTTATAAGTGCATGCTTGTAGAACCAGAACGGTAGCTCAGCCTGGGAGAGCACTTGCTTCAAAAAAGCAGCTTAAACGGCTGAAGTATCATGGTATTATGAGCCTACGGGCGATGATTACCAGATACCGTGGTGAAAGATTCACGTTTAGTGGTCTTCCAAAATCACGGATTCAAATTCCGTCCGCCCCATTTATACTCATTTTATAGCGATTATACTTATCGAGATGTCGCTTGTTTCTAAAATTGATAATATTCACCCACAAATTTAAATTTGACCTTCCAGAAAGAATTACAGACGAAATTATGGTTTCTTTGTAGCCTCTTTTATCCGCTCTTAATTCATCTTCTATTATATTAACTCTAAATCCAAATTTCTTTAGAAATCTTCCAATTTTTCTTACTAAAACTTTACTTTTTACTTTTATACACACAATAGGATAAAACTTTGATTTTTTTGATTTTTTATTAATTAACATTAGGGAGCCATCTGTGTCTATTACTCCTTTAATAAAAGAAAACATTAATCCATTATCATGCAATATCCAAGTTGGAATCCCAATTTGTTCTTTCTTGCCAGTTTTGAAACCAATTGTTAAGAGATAACTATATAGTCCCTTTGACAACATTCTAACATACATTGTATTCTGTTGGCTTTTATAATATAATTTGGGTTTGATATTAAACAATCTCTTGATAAGATTGGTTATGTAACTCTCTAAATATTCTTTATCCAATATTTTATTTCCAGCTATTTCAACAATATATGAATTTTTATTTTTGTCATTGCTTATATAACCATCACCCGTCAATATCCCAATAAATTCTGCCAATTCTTTAGAAGGTTTTTTAGGCAAAACTAGACATCTTTTAATATCATTATTACTTAATTTTATTTGAGATAAATCAAATTCCATTTTAAATCACCGATTGTTTTTAGTTGAGACTACATAAATGATTTAGAGTTTAAATATTTCATACGGACATGTCCAGTGGTAAAATGTCCAGTGCTACACTAAACTATATATTAGAGAACTAGAAATCATAATTTGGTAGTTGAAATAGTTGTTAGGAGATTTGAAATATAAGGATTTTATTATTGAAAAAATTAAGTATTTTATTTAAAATTAGTTTTTTCCCCATTTTTTCTCAACCACCAACAGTAGCACTCAGAATTCTTCCAGAAATTATGTTGAATATTAACATTACAGCGGCAGATATAATCACATAAAGAATTGTGCTTCTGATCAAGTTATTTCCCAGTTGATATCTTTCATTCAATTTATCAGAGCCGTTTTCAACGCCGTTTGCTATGATTGTCAGGATATATGTGATCTGGACAACGTAGATTCCGACAATCAGCTGGAAGAAATACGTTGGGATGCCATCGCCGAACAATCCAAGTATTGATGTAGGCGCTCCTCCCTCTGCCCCTCCGACAGAACTCACTGTTTCCTGGAGCTGAATGCTCAGCTTGCCTAAAATAGCAGTTATCATTGAGGTAATTCCAATTACAACTCCTGCGATTGCCGGTGTCAAGAATTTAATCTGGGATTGCATAGAAGAAATAATGTCGGCCATCAGGTCTTTCAGCCTTTCATTTACTTTGTGTATTTCTTTGATGTAACGGGCAACATTTGTTAAGGCCTGTGCAGCAATTAATGGTCCTTTTTTAATTGCCTGCGTCAAAACCTTCATAGAACTTTCAATCAAATTGCTCGGAAATGAAACCAAAGCTCCATGCAAAGGATCAAAAATTGCTTTATCTATGCTCATGCCCAGCCTTCTTATGTTTAAGCTGACTAATTGGAAAAAACTTCCTGAAATTGTGCCTTCCATGACATTTGCTACTTTACCGACTGCAATTTCAACAGGCAGATTATCACCAAGCCTGTTTCCAAGCTGAAATAAAGCAGCTGCAAATTCCAATTCGAGCTTTTTTGCCTTTTCCCTTATTTTAATGATATTTTTTGACCTAAGCCTGTAATATAATCCTATCCCTATACCTAAACTTAATGGCAAAAACAAGCTTAGGAGTGAAGCTCCTAAACCATATGGGCCTATTTCTTGACTTGTAGTGGCACTTATCCTATAGCCTAAGAGGCAGTATCGTTGCTGGCAGGATGTTGTAGGATCTTCTCCACCAATTCCAAAATCAGCAACACCGATTGCATGGAAAATTAACGGGCTTAAGCCGATTATGAGCAATATCACCCCTAAAAATACGCTGATTATCAATGGGGTGATTTGGATTTCTTTGTTTCCTAACCTTATCAGGATATTTTTATATTTTTTAAGCTCGGGATTTTCTTCTGAAATGTCTGTGTCGCCATATCCTGTTGGCCTTTTTGAAAGAATATTTTTTCCAAGATAATAAACAACTACAGTCAATATTACATTATAAATTACAGCAAGATGATACCATCTTACATTTTCCATAAAGCTGACAACTAATGGCAGGATCACCAAGCCCAATATCGGCAGGATAATGCCGAGCATGTGCAGCATTGTGATTGGATTCTGCAGATTATGGGCATAATGCAGCATCTTTTCATAAGTCTCGTCAAGAATAACATCCAGTGATTTGTCAAGCGCATTAAGCCTTCTGGCTTCATCTCCTTCATACAAGGAACTTTCAATCAAGTGGAATGCCTCGATAAACTCAACATTCCATTTTTTCCATGTTTCAAGATATATGTCCAGAGATTCTTTTACTGATGAATATTTTTCAGTTTCAACATCCCAAAGCACTTTTTTCAAGTCCAATGAAAGTGGAGGTGCAAGATGTTCTGCTGCAAACTCAATTGCCCTTTCAAGGTTTGAAGTGTGCCGCATGTATGTGACTGTGTAAAAAATACACAACACCATTTGATTTGAGGCCTTTAGACGCCAGTTGTTAGCCATAAATTCTGGCGCCTTTCCTAATGGTTTTATCATGAACAATGAGATGACAAGGAACAACAAAACAAAAAATGTCGACTGGAAAATTACAAATGCAAGCAATGAGCCAAATACAGCTGCCAATAAAGGAATTAATATAGAGAATGATGTAGCGCCAGCAGGAGTTATGCTAAGATGAGTTATATCAATTGCTTCCTGGATTACAGCTGCTTTTTTTTGATCAGGCTTTATCTTCAGCAGTTTTTCACTTAAGTTGCATAATTTCTCATACCAGCCCATGTGCTTCGGAAGAAACTCTGCCTTGAATTCCTTGTATTCAATTGTTGTTGGCTTTCTTGGCCGGTCTTCCATCTTGGTTCCCAGTTCTTTCTCTAGGTGCTTCTTGTAAATCTCCATTAAAGACAACAATTTCTGCTTATCTATTTCACGTTGCATGATAATCTAATTCCTCTTTTTTTTGGATTTATTTATTCTTAATTATCTATCTTCATTTAGTAAGCTCCATTATTGTAAGGGTCCTCATATGTCCTACAGCTTCATATTCAGATGTTGAACCACTGACAGCCCAAAACACTTCTATTTCGTGCTGGACTACTGGGGCATCGTCAATCACCCAATCTATGACAGCCTGATGCGCATCAACTTCATCTCCTGCAGTAGTAGACCGTACTCTGGTGGCTGCTGCATTTGAATTAAGCGCAGCGCTGTTATTATACAGCACTAAACTCAAGTAGTCGCCATTTGTATCGGTAAGGCTGAACGCCCCTCTAAACTGAATAAGAATTCTGTTTTTTGGAGTTTTTGGAGTGAAGTTAATAGCCATGCCATGAAGTGGAGCTAAAGTTGTGCTTCCTGTTTTTTGGTCAGTTAACTCTCCAACTGCAAAATATATGTCAGTAACTATTCCACCACCAATAAATGTTGTTGCTTGAACTGTATTTGTTACATTCAAGCTA
>CEQE01051866.1_pt1 | contig 23091 bp, 13 predicted proteins | sample 356201 | NCBI WGS metagenome assembly CEQE01 (sample SAMEA2619970, study PRJEB7988) | marine metagenome | biome: marine biome (ENVO:00000447); feature: mesopelagic zone (ENVO:00000213) & marine oxygen minimum zone (ENVO:01000065); material: "saline water (ENVO:00002010), including plankton...
CCCTTCCCCACCAGGCCCGCTGCCTTCGACGTACAGGGACTTCGCACTGAGGATCTGATCGATTTCACCCCGGAAATGCGTGCAGAGGCTATCGAGTCGATCAGCAAGTACCGCAATGAAGGCCTCTTTACGCCGCCGTCGATCCGCGGATCGATTGCGGTGCCCATGGATCCTGGCGGCGCCGAGTGGAGTGGTGCGGCCTTCGATCCGGATACCTCGATGTTTTACGTCCCATCGATCAGCGGTGCCATCGTGATCAACCTGCATAAGACAGATCCACTGGAAACCGAATTCCACTATGTTCGCGGTGGCAATCGGTTCCTGCGGGGACCGAAGGGTCTGCCATTGCTCAAACCGCCTTACAGCCGTCTCAGTGCCATCGATTTGAATACCGGTGACTACGCATGGGTCATTCCCAATGGCAACGGTATTCGCCAACGCATCATCGATTTGGGAATTCCCGATCCCGGCCCGGTAGGCGCACCATTTAGCCATACACCGCCTCTGCTGACGAAGTCACTGTTGTTCGTTGCACAATCTGATCAAGGCAAGGCATTGCTACGGGCAAGGGACAAGGCGACCGGCGCTTTGATCCACGAGATCGAGCTACCCATGCGACCCTTCGGCGCACCCATGACCTATATGGTCGACGGCAAGCAGTACATTTCCGTTGCGGCCATGGCTAGCCGCAAGGAAGCCGGGCTGGTCACACTGGCCCTGCCCTAAGGTCCACACATCTTGAGGGCAGAGACCTATGGCCAGTCGTAGCGCAGAACAACCGAACCTGCTGTTTGTTCTGACCGATGACCAGGGCGCCTGGGCGATGGGGTGCGCTGGAAACAGTGAGATTCGGTCACCGAATCTGGACCGCCTTGCCGCAGAAGGCATTCGTTTCGATAATTTCTTCTGTGCTTCACCCGTCTGTTCCCCCGCCAGGGCGTCGATCCTCACCGGTCGAATTCCTTCACAGCACGGAGTTCACGACTTTCTGCACTGGCAGGCTGATTCTGGCGCCGGTGGACTGAATAAGAAGGTTCCCGCAGACAACGTTCAGTTTCTGGCGGGACAACCAACCTATGCCGAGATTCTTGGGCGCGCTGGCTACGATACCTGTCTGAGCGGGAAGTGGCATCTGGGCGATGGCCTGGAACCGCGCTCGGGATTTCAGACGTGGAATCCCATGCCCTATGGTGCCAGCGAATACTTTAAGGCGCCCGTTGTGGAGAATGGTGAACTGGTGACCCACGAGGGCGATTATTCAAGCGATCTATTCACCGACAACGCGCTGAAGTTTCTCGAGCGCCAAGTCGGTGATGCCAAACCTTTTTGCCTGAACGTACACTTCACCGCTCCCCACGCTCCCTGGGGACGAAGGCAGCATCCAAGGGAGATATGGAATGACTACTACGATAACTGCCCGTTTGCATCCGTACCAGGTCATGAGGAACCACTGCCGATAGGTTTCCATGCGCAACCGATAGATGAAGAGGGGCGCCGGCGAAGTCTGGCAGGTTACTTTGCTGCGATACAGGGCATGGACCGCAACGTTGGCCGACTGCTCGATTGGCTGGACGATAACGATCTGGCGAGCAACACGTTGGTCGTATTCATGAGTGATAACGGCATGAATATGGGGCACCATGGCCTCTACGGAAAAGGCAATGCAACCTGGCCACAGAACATGTTCGATACCAGTGTAAAAGTACCGTGCCTCATCAGGAGACCCGGGCACGTACCGGAAAACCAGATCAATACCCATCTCCTCAGCCAATATGACTGGTTACCCACCCTTCTTGAATACGTTGGCTTGAGTGCCGGGTTACCCAACGGGTTGCCGGGCCGTTCCTTTGCGCCACTGCTCACAGGCGATGAATTGCAGGAAAGAGAGAGCATATACGTCTTCGATGAGTACGGTCCCGTGCGCATGATTCGCTCACGGGAGTGGAAGCTGGTGTGGCGATATCCGGCGGGCGCACACGAACTCTACAACGTCATTGAAGATCCCGGAGAGCTTGCGAATCTCTTCAATCGCCCCGGTCATCGTGACCGCATCAGCAGCATGCTCGGTGACCTTGAGGGCTGGTTCGAGCGCTACGTCGATCCACAGCTTGACGGCACTAAGCTAGCCATAACCGGTCGCGGCCAATCGGACCATGCAACAAAGAAAGGCGCTTTTGCTTACCGGTTTCCATGGCTGGACCAATAGACCGGCCTAAGCGGCAGGGCGTCATCACCTCAACTAGCGTTCAAGATGCAGGTTCACCAATGGCTTGAAGGGGTCAAACGACTCGTTCATCGTCCAAGCCATGGCCCGCAGCAGAATGATCCTAAAGTAGGGATCGTTGAACGCGAAGAAGTTATGCCCGGCGATCGTGCCGAATACCCTACCCTTGCCTACCTCCTTGGTCCACATGACCGGCCACTTCTTGCCGTCCATCTGTTCGGGCTTGGGTGGGCCGTCTTGCGGGTATCGATTTGTCGGCGCTGCTTCGGCAGTGACGAGTGTAGTGATACTCGTCTGGTCTCCGGTCAACGGCCAATAGAGTTCATCATGCAGGTCAAATTGCTTGGGGAACCCCTTGAGGATGGGCGAGTTGAACCCCTCCGGCGTCAGGGTCATGGTGACGACCGAGCCTGACACGGTGGGACGTATGTTTCTTTCCCTGTCGCCATAGCCCCAAGCCAGTCCGATACGCTTGGCCAATTCCACTCCTGAACCTTCATACACGGCGAAGTGCAGGAATATCAGTCCGCCGCCACGACTCTGATGGGCGTCTATCATATCGTAGTCCCAAATGGATCGCGGATCTCCTTCCGGCTCAGTGCCGTCATCAAATCCAGTGGCGCCATCGTGATGGGGCATCAGATAGAACACCACCAGATCGGCTTTCTGCCATTGCTCCTCGGTGGGAAAGTAATAGACCGGGGTGATCGTCAGGCGCGGAACGTGGGGCAAAAGGTCGTAGCAATAGCGATCCATCACCCAGGCGTATTCGTGCGCGTCGCGCCATTGATCGTGAAATTGATCGATGCCCCAGACCCAGAGGACGTTGAGGTCCCGAGACGGCTCTCGCTGCTCAATCGGTCCCATGATGCGCCCCACGTCCGCAGCATCACGTTGCTGTGGCTCCTGCCACGGCATTATGAGCTGGGATACAGTCTGGCTGACGGCCTGATTGGCAGCCGCAAGTACCAGCAGCATAATGGCAAATCTTCGGCCAATGGTTCGAATAGTCAACATCGTTCCCTCCTCTCCGCTGTTGTAACGGATGAACTCCACTTTCCTACCATACGACTTTCCGCGTACGGCTGCCACGCGATTGACCCCAGGACAGCAGCCTCCACGAGCGAGTACAGACCGGTTGGCTGGTTTATATTATCTACACATGCTGCCAAGAACCAAACAAAGCGACTTCGTACATGCATCGCTGTGCCTGCATGCGAGAACGACCTCAACCAGAGAGCCTTACTGACACTACCATCCACGCGTGACGCTGCTAACGCACGGCGACAGTCAGCCGGAGGGCGTGTTGTCTTGGTCTTGACGTTGGGTTAACTTAGTCGAATGCGATATCCGAAGCATCCCATTGCCGGTATGTTGCTCGCGTTTTGCTGGTTCGGTCAGGTTGGGTGCACCGACCGGCAGACGCCAGCAACGGAGATCGCCGTGGTGAACGTCGGCGCGGAGGAGCAGGAATTGGCGGAGTTCTTGGCGGGCCTCGTGGTGGGCGCAGAGGCTAAGCCAGTTTCGGGTATTGCCCGGGGACGCCTGGCCATGGCATATCACGCCAACGGATTCACCGAAGAGGCCATTACAACGTACGCCCAAGCGCAGGCTCTGCAAACGGAGGAATTCCGTTGGCCCTATTTTCGAGCCCTGCTGCTCGCGGATTCGGGCGACGCCGAGGGTGCCCTCGAAAGCCTGGGTCACGCAATCGAGAACGACCCATCGTACATGAGCGCCTGGCTGTGGCGCGGTTCGCTGTACCTCGACCTAGGTGCCACGACGGCAGCAGAGGGTGACTACCTGTACGTTCTGGGTCGCGCCGAGGGCGAAGCCCAGATAGCTGCGGCGACAGTGGGGCTTGCGCGTGTCAACATAAGGGCAGGCAGGGCCGAGGAAGCGATAGAACTCCTGGAACAGATCACGGAGCACACAGATCATCCCTATGTATTCGGGATCTTGAGCCGAGCCTATCGAGCTGCCGGACGCGACGATGATGCCCGCGATGCCGCGGCGAACGCCAAGTTTGCGGCTCCATTGGAGTGGCCGGATGAGCTGAGAACATCTCTCTCAGGCTATATCAGAGGATTCAGCGGCCGGCTCAGCCATGCGGAGACGCTCATTAGGAGAGGCGAGCCCGATGCGGCGCTGGAGATCCTGGAATCGCTGCGTCTTAGACTGCCGGCGGACCGAACCGTGCTGAACAACTTGGCAGTGGCGCACAGCATGACCGGACGTCACGAACTGGCGCTGAACGCGCTTTCTTCGGCGCTAGCGGAACATAACGACTATTACATGCTCCATTTCAACATCGCCATGGCTTACGAGAATATGGGGAAGCATGACGCGGCCCTAAACCACATCCAGCAAGCGCTGAACCTGCAGCCAGGTTTGATGCAGGCCCACGAGTTCCGGATGTACCTGTTGATGCGCGAAGATCGTCACGACGAGTTGCTCGTCGCCCTGCGGGATGCGGAACGGCATGGACAACCAGATTCCGCAGTGCTGTTTCGTGCCGGATTGATCGAAGGTGAACGCGGAAAGTGGCCCGAGGCCATCAGACGGTTTGGTGAGGCTGTTGGACGCGATCCCGAGTTCGTAAAGGGCCATCTGTTTCTCGCTCGTAGCCTGGCAGAGGACGGCCGCCTCGACGAGGCGCGGCAGGCTTTGGCACGCGCGGCAACACAGGGCGCCAGTCCTGCTGCCGTCGCAGATGCCCGTGCACGGCTCGATCACCTCGACAGGGAGCAGCGATGACCCGGATAGGCGTAGCTTGGCTGCTTGCCATTCTCGCCGCCTGTGGGCCGCCACGTGACCCCTTGGGTTCCGGCGACGACACCTGGTTTGTCGAGCAGGCAGGCGAGCGGGGACTCACATTCGAGTATCGCTCCGGCTTCAAGGGCCGCCCGCTGCTACCCGAAATCGTTGGGGGTGGCGCGGCCCTCGCGGATGTCGATGGCGACGGCGATCTCGATGCGTACCTGGTGCAAAGCGACTGGCGTCTGGACGGCGGCCGCGAAGCCAGATTCAAGGCCGCCGGAAATCAGCTGTTCCACAATCTAGGCGACGGCCGCTTTGCGGCCGTGCCGGACGATGGCTCGCATAAAGGATACGGGATGGGTGTCGCGGCAGGGGACTACGACAATGACGGAGATGTGGACTTCTACATTACCAACGTCGGTCCGAACGCGCTGCTGCGCAACGACGGTCAGGGCCGATTCGAAGATGTCGCTACAATGGCTGGTGTGGCCCATGACGGCTGGGGTACCGCGGCGGCATTCCTGGACCTGGATGTCGACGGGGACCTGGATCTATTCCTAGTCAATTACATCGATTGGTCCTTGAAGATCGAACGCGACTGCTTCGCCAGGAGCAAACCCACCTATTGTTCGCCGACCACCTACCAGGCGTCAGCGATGGACCGTCTGTTGCGCAACAACGGCGATGGAACCTTCAGAGACGTCAGCGTCGAGGCAGGACTCACCGCCGCGTACGGCAATGGGCTCGGCCTCGTGGCCGCGGATTTCGATGGCGATGGGTTGACCGATGTCTTCGTCGCCAATGACAAGACGGTAGACCAACTGTGGCTGAACAAAGGGGATCTCAACTTTGTGGATGAGGCCGCTGCCTGGGGCTGTGCCGTCGACGAGCACGGCATTGCCAAAGCCGGTATGGGCGTCGGTGCCGGCGACGTGGACAACGATGGCGATGTCGATCTGGTGGTCGTCAACCTCGAGGGTGAAACGGACTCATTCTTTCGAAATGAAGGGGGATACTTCGCCGATGCCACCGCGACAATGGGGTTGGCAACCAGCAGCCGTTACACGCGATTCGGCGTCGCGCTTGCCGACTTCGACAATGATGGCTGGCTCGATCTGTACGAGGCCAACGGAAAAGTGGACGGGGACATCACCGCCGGGATCGATCCGTTCAAGCAGCCAAATGTCCTCTATCGGGGTATTGAGGCCGGCCTCGGCTATCGGTTTCAGTCATCGTCTTCCGGCGGCGGGGTATCGCTGCCACTGGTACATACGAGTCGCGGCGTGGCCATTGGAGACGTGGATGATGACGGTGGTCTCGACTTGCTCGTAGTCAATCGGGACGGCCCCGCCTATCTGCTGATGAACCGAGCCGAGCGTGGCAATTGGGTGCGTTTCCGAGTTCTGAGTCGCGGCCGTGATGCTCACGGTGCCACCGTCTCAGCGTCGGTCGGCACAAATCGCCTGCAACGTGAGGTGAGGCCCGCCTCGAGCTATCTCGCATCCAGTGACCCGCGCGTTCACTTCGGCCTCGGCGCGGCAACGGTCGCCCGCGATGTCAGGGTTCGCTGGCCCGGCAATGAGGAAGAGAGCTTCGGCGACTTCACAGCGGGAACCACCGCTGAACTGCGTCGAGGAGACGGTCACCCGGGGAAACTCTGAACGGGCCTCGATTGCGCCGATCGCGACCTTCAGCTTACGGAGACGTCGAGGGCGAACATGACCGGGATCTCTACCCTTCAGCTGCCCCCCTCGCCGCGGCGTAGCTCAACCGTCTGGCCCGCCTGAAAATCACCGAACGACTCGACGTTGCCGTCGGGCCAACGCACCCGCACATCGGTCACCGATGCAGTATCTCCCAAGCCATAGTGTACCCGCGGGTCACTTGAGGCGAGATAACTGCCCGCTGGCTGGACTCGCCGGTAGACGCGACGGTCGGCGATCCCGGCCGACACGACCGCGTCGACCGCGTCACTGCCCGCCGCAGTCAGTACTCTGAACCGCACCCAGTTGCCCCGTCCTGCAACACGGTTCTTGAGCAGGTAAACCGGCGCGTCGCGGTTGACGACCACGAGATCTAGCCCGCCATCGTCGTCCAGGTCGCCCACGGCAACACCACGGCTCGTGTGTACCAGCGCATTCATGGTGCCGCCGGGCGGGTCCACAGGTTCGAAGCGGCCCTCACGCGTTCCGCGGAACAGCGCGTTCGGTTCAGCGAATACGTCGTCATCCGTGGCGGATGTAGAGGGCAGGATTCCGCCATTCGCTTCGTAGACGTCGAGCACCCCGTCGTTATCGAAGTCGGCCAGTACCACACCGAACCGCGTGTACCTGCGGCTCACTGTACTGAGACCGGCCGCTGCAGTCGTGTCGGTGAAATAGCCGCCGTCGTTACGAAGGAACGTGTCGGTCTGTGCCTCGAGATTCACGACCAGCAGATCGAAGTCACCGTCGTCGTCGACGTCCCCCGTCGCGACGCCCATGCCGGCCTTGACTGCCCCGTTTTCATCCACCGCGGTGCCGCGGCTCATCGCCTGGTCGTTGAACAGGAGCCCGCCGCGGTTGTGCCACAACTGGTTGTGCATCATGTCGTTGGCGACGAAGATGTCCGCCTGCCCGTCCCCGTCGAAGTCGGCGACGGCTACCCCAAGTCCATTGCCGAAGACCAGATTCAAGCCCGCCTTTTCACTGACGTCCGTAAAGGTGCCGTCACCGTTGTTCCGGAATATGTGGTCCGCCGCCGGTGCATCGAAGTAGGAGGGGATGGCATAGGTACAAGGTCCCTTCGCTAAGCACCTTTTCTCGACCGTGACACTCCAGGCGATGTAATTGACGACTACGAGATCCAGGTCGCCGTCGTTATCGAGGTCGGCAAAGCTGGCAGCGGTCCCCCAGCCGGCCTCGTCGACGCCAGCCGCACCGGATACGTCGCTGAAGGTGCCCTTGCCATCGTTCCTGTAAAGGACATTGGCTCCAACGTTCGTTACGTAGATGTCGGTATCGCCGTCGCCGTCGTAATCGGCGGCGGCCGCGCCCATGCCGTACCCCCTGTCGTCGGCACCGTTCGCGCCGGGCGCCTCGATGAAGCTACCGTTTCCCTGATTGAGGAACAGGCGATTGCCCTGCGCGTCGCCGGGTTTCGATTGCAGCGCCGTGCCCCCCTGAACGAGGTAGATGTCGAGGTCGCCGTCGCTATCGAGGTCCGCCAGCGCAACTCCGCCGCCCATGATCGCCGGCATCACTGGTGCCAGTGCAGAACGAACCGGTGTTGAAGTTGTAGTGCGCACCACCTTCTTCCCTGCAAATGCCCTTTTCTATACAGTCGTCGAGCAAAGCCGACTCATAAACGGTCGGGAAGAAATCGATGATCTTCTGTTCGTTCAGGTTGCCTGATATCTGCACGTTCTCGGTCACCCAGTGCAGTTGCTTGAAGAACGCTTCACGGAACTCGTCGAACGACTCGAACTTTGTGGGATCGCCCGTCTCTACGCCGATCACTTTTTCGCCGGAGTGGTCGCGGCCGTTTCTCATCACCAGTTCAATGTAGGTTGCCAAATTGGTCGCAGCACTGGTGTGCAGATAGCCTGCGTCCTTACCGGGAATACCGACCTCGCTGCATCCGATCGGCGCGCCGGCGCGTGCATCCTCGAGCGTGATGGGAGGTCCGCCGGTGATTCCTCGGGCAAGGGCCTGGGCAACGCCCACGTCGCAGTTCAGAAACTGAGGATGTCCGGTACCAAGCGCGCACAATTCCGCTGCCTTAATCAGGAATTCGTCCGGTGTATTGCTGTGAATCAGCACGGCGAAATAGGGCAGCGTCAAGCGGGTGTGCATGATACCTTCGATGAACATGTAAGACAGGGGATTGGTGGCATCATGGCCGTTGGCTTTGAGTCCACCGACGGCGATGGTGGCGCTACCGCCACCCATATTGAGCCTCAAAAGATAGCAATCGATCAACTCCTGGGCGGCCTCTTGGGTGGTGCTGCCTGCGGCGATGTCACTCTCGTAGTAGTGATTGAGGTATTGATCCAACCTGCCCTGACTAAACCCGAATTCCGGAACCACTTCCCAGAAGAGAAGCTGATAGGTGAAATAGTAAGCTTGCAGTGCTTCATGAAACGTCCTGGCCGGTTGCGCCGGGACTCGGTCGCACACCTCTGCGATGCGCAGCAGCTCGGATTTCCTAACGGTGTCTGTCTCCGTTTCTGCCTGGGTCCTGGCCCTCTTGGCATAGCGCTCACCGATCTCTGCTGCAGCCTGCATGGCGATAACGACGCCCTCGAGGAATGGCACCTTCGCCGCATCCTCCGGATCATCGCGATCGATTCTTGCCAGCCGCGCTTCGGCCTCCTCCTTGATGCCCAGAAAGCCCAGCTTCAGGACTTTCTCGTAATCGTGGATATCGTGACCGTAATGCCAGATGTGCTGCGGCTGGCCCATCTCTTCCCAAAGTGGAATCAGTTCGTCAGTGAGTTCCCTCTTATCCGCATCGGAAAGTCCTCTCATTTCCCCCGACGTGATTCCCGGGACATGCTCGGTGCCTTCGATTCTGGCCGTGATGTCCGCAGGAAGCCCGCTTGCCATGCGCTGCACCGTAGGGGTGACGTTACGGCAGCGGGGGCGCACGCTGGTGCAACCAACGAGCAAGTCATCCGGTAAGATGTCGATGGGCATCTCTCTGACCGCTGCAGCGAAGGTCTTGGCCCTGCGGGTGACCATAGTTCGCCTACCGTCGCCTTGAGGACCCTGGCCTCGATGCGGGCCCTCTCGATCGACGCTGTGGTGGGATTGTGGAAGAATTCTTCCCGCATCTTCTCGATCCGTGGCGATGCTGCCAGAGACTGGACGCGCGCCAGCATGATCTGATCGATGGTTGACTTTCTGACTGTATCCAACATTCAGCGTTCCTCCGCTTACGGCCCTAAATCCACGGGACCTGTGCTGTCGTTTTGCGCCAATGGGGTAGCGTTGCCAAATCCACAAGAATATAGTGGACAATAATACGCTGTACGCAGGGATCTTGCCAACCGACCAGGTGGACCCTCAGCCTGCAGCAGGGAACTCTGGCGACGGCAGTGGAGAAGGCATTACCGACGTGACTAACGAGAGAACTACAATTCCGGGCATCCGGCTGGATTCTCGAGAGGGCGTTCTGACTGGACCTGCCGGTAAGGTACGAATAGAACCACGGGTGATGGAGGTACTGCTGGTTCTCGCCGGTCGAGCCGGTGAAGTGGTCTCCAGGGATGAACTGCTCGACGCCGTCTGGCCGGGCGTGGTCGTCACAGAACACACCATTTCCCGTTGCATTTACCAGTTGCGCCATCGCATGCGCGACATTGTCGGCAACGACCAACTCAGCGTAATCGAAAACATCCCCAAGCGGGGGTATCGGCTCTGGGCGGAGGTGCAGGTGACCGGCTCCGATGATAGCGCGTCACAAACTCCTGCAAATCCTTCGCTCGCACCTGTGAGCGCACCTCCAACAGATATGGAAGACAGGTCAATCGCCGTGCTGCCCTTCATCGACATGAGCCCCAACGGCGACCAGGAGTACTTCGGCGACGGCATAGCAGAAGAACTGATATCCGGATTGACCAAGATAGACGGGCTGCGCGTTATCGCCAGGACCTCCTCCTTTCAGTTCAAGGGCACCAACGAGGACATCACGGCCATCGGCAAAAAGCTCAATGTTGGCACCGTTCTGGAGGGTAGTGTTAGACAGGCGGGCAATCGTATCCGCCTGACGGCACAGCTCATCGACGTCAGCAACGACTCCCACCTCTGGACAGAAACGTATGACAGGGAACTCGACGACATCTTTGAGGTGCAGGACGATGTAGCCAGACAAGTCATCGATGCCCTTAGCGCCAAATTGGGTTCTCGGCAGCGCGAAAAGGTCATCGATGTAGGAACAACACGGATCGAAGCATACAACGCCTACTTGCTCGCATTGAACGCCTTGCGACAGCTCACCCTCAAGAGCCTGACGCAGTCGATGGAGTACCTGCAGCAAGCCGTGGAACACGATAGCGATTTTGCCGCCGCCCACGGCCTGCAGGCGATCTGCTCGATTTCTTTGATGACCAACTTCGGCGTGCCGTGGAGTGAACTCGGAGGGAAGGCGAGAGCTGCGCTGGAGCGAGCCCGGGAACTCAATTGGCAGCACCCCATGCTGGGACTGCTGCACATGGACCATCGCCTTCACGCAAGCGCAATCCTCGATCAACGGAAGATGACCGACAAGGTCTGTGAGCAACTCCGCCGCCCGGATCCTTCCTGGCAGGACTTCGAATACCTCGAAATGTCCATGCTCCTGCACGTAGTTGGTCTGACAGATGCTGCCCTGGCTTATTTCGACCGGTACCGCAGCAAGGTCAACTATGTGATCGGTGAAGTGCTGATACCGGGATTGGCGAACCATCAGATTGCCATGCTGTTTGCCCAGCACCGTTATCGGGACGCCATCGAGGTAGCAACCGCACAGATTGACAGGGAGCCCGAAGTACATCTCATCAGAGCTCAGCGCGCGATCATCTACAGCCGCGACGCACAATTCGACAAGGCCGAGAGTGATCTTGCGGTTATTGCCAAGGTCTGGCCTCGAAGCTTTGCAGAGGGCGTCCATCTCTACTGGAAGGGCGACAGAGAGCAAGCTGAAAAGGAACTGTTGTGGATGGCGGGCAGAGCAAATTTCGTCGGTGGCTTGCGAGTCTGTGGCTACTTGATGTGTGACGAGATCGACCAGGGCCTCGACTGCCTCGAGCAACTGATCGAAGCAAACGATCCATCTGTCCATTACATCAGAGTTCATTTGCGTCACCACTGCCCGCAGGAAATCATCGAAACGGTCGAAACCCACGGGCGGTACCAATCTTTACTAACCCGTCTGCATGTTCATGATTCCTGGCGCGGAGATCTGGTCAAGAAAACCAATGACGTAGCTGAGATCACCGGCATACCGGTCAACGAGGCCAATACCTGGTGATTCCGGATTGAAGGAATCCGAACCCACTTCCCCTCCCTAAACGACTCAGCGATCTCCTCCTCATCATCCCATCACGACCCATTCATCAGGTAAAAGTCACGTATTCGTCAAGCAGACGATATCTGCTGGTCGTCTAATGCTCCCGTACGACACAGATCACTCAACGTAAGAAAAGAAGGGAGAAAACAAATGAACAGTCACCGACTTTTGTGCTGCTGGATCAGTCTGTTATCGCTCATGCTACAGGGCTGCGGTGGTGGTTCGGGTGGTTCCGGGGTATCCGCTACAATCACGCCGGTATCCGCTGCGGTCACGCCGGGTCCCGTTCCGCTCACACCGCTCTTTATACAGCCAGAACCGATCTCCACCCACGGCGTCGTTTCTGCACTGGGCAGTATCAGAGTCAACGGTGTGACTTACGACACCGGCAACGCCACGATCAGCGTCAATGGTGGATGGGGCAGCGTGTCAGACCTTAAACTGGGTCACATCGTCACGCTCATCGGTGAGATAAACACGGATGGCTCAACCGGTACGGCCAGCAGCATTGAGCAGAACGCCACGATCATCGGTCCCGTCGGGAGCATCGACCTGGCCGCCCGACGCCTGGTCGTCATGGGCCAGATGGTATTGGTGGATCAGACTACCCTCTTCCATAGCAGCATCGATGCAGATAGTTTTGACGGGCTGCAGGTGGGTGGACTGGTTCAGATCAGCGGCTTTGCCATGGCAAGCGGGGAAATCCGGGCAACTCTGATCGAGCCCGCTGCCGCAGACAGCGTGTATCAGGTCGCTGGGATCGTCTCCGCAATGGATCAAGCCAATGGCTTGTTCAAGATCAGTCAGTTGATCGTTGATTACGACAATGCCGAGTCGATTCAATTGCCCAATCTACTTCAGAACGGCAGCTATGTGATGGTCACAGGCTCCCTGGCTGATGGCATACTGATCGGTGATCAGGTTTCTGCCGCATTCGACGCAGATTTTCTCGGCACGTCCGGCCGCCGCTTCCTGATCGAAGGAACCATCGGCCGTTTCGCTGCCAATCTGTTTCAGCTCAACGGCTGGTCGATAAGCATCGACGTCGACACCCAATTCCTGGGCGGCATCTTCGACGATCTCTTGTCTGGTTCCTTCGTCGTGGTGGACGGTAAGGCTGCCTCGGGCGGCAACAGCATCCTCGCTGACTTCGTTACCCTCGGTAACATCGTTAAAGAGACTACGGTCGTCGACTTCGACCTCGAGGGCTTTACCGAGATTTCCGTATCCAGCGTATTCAAAGTACACGTCATTCAGGATACGTAGTATTCGGTGCAGGTAACCATTGATGCCGACGTAGCGGATAACCTGCTCGTAACTCAGACTGGTTCCACACTCGATCTGGATCTGGCAGTGGCCAACAACAATGTGCAAACCATCGACGCTGTGGTGAGGATGCCTGTTCTCGACAGAGTGGATCTGTCTGGAGTCAGCCACGTCACGCTCAGTGACTTCGACCAACAGGAGCTAACGATTGATGTCATGGGTCTCAGCTACCTGGAAGGTGACGCCCTTTCCATAAGCAATCTGGTCGTCAACGTCTCCGGCATCAGTCGGCTGGATTTCACTGACATCAATCCATTGGCGGACGCGGAAGTCAATCTTTCCGGCATGAGTCGAGCTACCCTCAACATGGATGCCAACGCTTCACTGCACGGTAACTTAGAGGGCAATTCGATTCTCTTCTACTACGGCAGCGACGTTGATACGGCGCTAACGACTTCACCCTTCGCGACACTCAAGCGGCTTGGCGATACGCGCTCTTAATCCGCATCCGATCGGGTGACTTATGATCATTGAATTTGCTGACGACTCATCCGGAGTGGGCATGGAACAGATGGGCGGCAAGGGTGGTACCCTTGCCGCCCTTTTCCGACAGGGCCTCCCGGTACCCGATGGATTCGTGATCTCGCCGGGCGCGTTTTCCGGCGAGGCACTAACGACCGCCAGTTGGATCGATGTCAAGGTCCGCTATTACGACTTGCTGCAACGGTCAGGACGCGAGCTGGTGGCCGTTCGCTCCTCCGCCCTGCAGGAGGATTCGGCGAACGCTTCATTCGCCGGTGAATTCGAATCGGTATTGAATGTCGCTGACGAAAACGAACTCGCCGAAGCGATCGACAGGGTCTACAGGTCACGCCGAAGCGAGAGAGCCAAGGTTTACAGCCAGCAGACAACATCGGTCCAGAGCCACGAGATGGCGGTGGTGGTGCAGGTGATGATCGAATCCGATCTCTCCGGCATCCTCTTTAGCATCGATCCGGTCAGCGGGCAGACGGCCACCATGGTTGGATACTCTGTGATCGGATCAGGTGAGCCACTGGTTGCGGGCCACGAGACAGGAGAGCAATTCTCGTTGGACAGGGATGGTGGTGCCCTGACCGGTCCTGAAAGCCTAGAACCCTTTGGCAAGTCGCTGTTCCAATTGGCCATGAAGCTTGAGACGATCAGCGGTAGTCCTCAGGACATTGAGTGGACCATCAAAGACGGAGAGCTCTATCTTCTCCAGTCGAGACCCATAACAGCTCTGTCACCAACCCCTGAGATATGGAACGACTCTCTGATCGGAGAATTCCTCTGGTCTAACACCAATATCGGTGAGGCGATCACGGGTGTAATGACGCCATTCACATGGTCGGTCTTCAAGGATCTCTTCGACCACGCCATGGGTACCATCGGCGGCCAGTCTGTCATCGGCAACATCGCCGGCCGTCCCTACAGCAATATAACCCTGATGTTCTCGGTCTATTCCGCTCTGCGACTGAGTCCCGACAAGTTCCGAAAGACCGTCGAGCAGTTTATCGGCAAGCTTCCTGATCAGTCCAGCATATCTCAGCACAAGCTGAAATCTTCTGCAATCTTCAGGTTTGCACTGCACAACCTGACGGGGTTGCTACGGGTGCAGGCCGGGAAACGACGATTGCTGACTTGGCTGCGCCTTGAGTGCGCGGGCTGGTGTGACGACAGTGCCCATAAACTGGAGCAATGTGGAACCGCACGAGATCTCGTGACAATCTATCGGACAGTCGACGCAGTCAACAAACGAATCCTCTGTTTGCTGATGAACGTCACTAACCGATTCAATCTGTCGCAATCCAGACTGGTCGAGCAGTTGTCGGATAAAGTGAATGCCGCAGACCTTTCGACTCTTCGATCCGGTCTTGGCGGAAATGGTCAGTTGCAGAGCCTTGAAACCATGTTGGCAATCGCAGCGCTTGCGCGGGGTGAAATATCTCGGCAGGAATTTGTCAGAGCCTGTGGCCACCGGGGTCCCGACGAAGCTGAATTTGCGTCTCCGAGGAGTGCAGAACTCGAGAACTGGATCGATCGTGCCCTGGCTGAGTGGAATGACATCGATGTTGAGCAGCTTCTCGATCAACAGCTTCAGGCTAGAGATGCAGCCTGGTCGCGTCTTCGGCGTGCCTTTCCCAGGCAATATGCTCGCCTGCAGCGGTTATTCGAAAGGGCCGGGCGGTGGGCCAGGGAACGTGAGATGATTCGTAATGAAATGGTCAGAGTCGCCTGGGTACTGCGCAACTGGGTGCTACGCGCCGCCGCCCTGACCGGCGCCGGGAACGAACTTTTCTACCTGACGAACGAAGAAGTGCCCACGTTGCTACAGGGAGATCGATCAGTTCTGGAACTCATCGGCACGCGACGGGAGACCTACATCGGTTACTCGAAGCTGCCGCGATTACCCAACCTGATTACCGGTCGATTCGATCCGTTTCAATGGGCTGCTGATCCCGATCGGCGCACGGACCACCATGATGGAAGCGTCAGGGAATCGGTGCCTGATGAGAAACTGATCACTGGGTTCGCCGGCGCCGTCGGGGTCGTAGAGGGACCGGTGCGCGTGCTATCTGATTTCCAGCAAATGGATGAGTTCCTGCCCGGCGAGATCCTGGTGACCGTCGTGACCAACGTCGGCTGGACGCCGCTGTTCCCTCGAGCGCGTGCCATCGTCACCGACGTAGGGGCTCCGCTGTCCCACGCGGCCATCGTCGCCCGGGAGCTCGGCATACCCGCTGTCGTTGGAACCGGCGATGCGACCATGCGGCTGAGGTCGGGTGACAGAGTGCGAGTAGACGGAAGTAACGGTACCGTTCTGATCCTCTGAAAACCTCGGCACACTCACCAGTATCCAAGCACGCTCTACTGAATTCGCACACACGCTGACCGTGTTGGACAGGTCAACCCTACGCCTGCTAGAGTGGCGCTGTGACGATCCCTGCGAAACCGTGTACGCCGACGTGCCACAACCCATCGAGATCGTCAATTGGGGGAAGGCTATGAGCACTGGCATCTCCACTGAGAACGTCGTTGAGACTCCGTGGATGCGGGCCCCGAATCTCCACGGGGACTCGCTCGGGTCCATCCACGACGAGGATGAGGCAAAACGAATCGGCTTCAGAGCCGCACCGATCGGTGCGAACACGCTGCTGGCTTTTTACACCCCCGTACTCGTCGATCTGTTTGGCCAGGCATGGCACGAACGCGGCTTCCTATCTCTCGACTTCCTCTCCACGATCGATGAGGGTAACTCGTTCCGCATTCTGGCGTCGCAGGCGCCGGGACTGCCCGAAGACGAACGCGTTGTCACCCTCGTCATGGAAAAGGAGGACGGCAGGACGGCCAACATGGGTTACGCCGGAGTGACGGTCGCTCACGTCACCGCCGTCCCTCCATGGCAGCGACCAGACGCGCTTCCACTGGCTGGCCCGGAGGCCGACTCGGACGTGCTGCCTCGCCGAGCGCTGGGCTCTGGCTTTTCTCGCACGATCTGTGTTCGACCAGAGCACACCGCGGCCGCCAGGAAGGTGGCCGCGGACTCCCTCGCATGGTACCAAACAGCTTCTCCTTGGGGCGGAGCGATCGTGCCGATGAACACCTACCACAATTTGGGTTTCCCACACTTCGAACTGGAGCCAACGAGGAAACCGTCCATTACGACCTCAAGACGGGCGGACCCGTCCCGGGCTGGAATGAACGCTCGACTGCAGCTGGTGCTCACCGGGCCCATGATCTGCGGCGAACCGTACAGCTATCGACAGGTTCTGATCGAAAAGGGCTTCTCCAAACGAACCGCGTTCTCGACAGTCGAGTATGTGATCGAAAGCGATGTGGGTGAGACGGTTGCGGTTGGGCGCCAGAAAGTGCGCTGGTTTGTACCGAAGGGGCAGGCAGATCGAGTGTGAACCGCCTGCGCTCACTCGAAATACGCACAACCCAATTCCACTAAACGCCCAACACAACTCCTATATCTGGACCATACGGCATATCTTTTGGGTAGATGATATCATCCCCTCGATCGATACCACGGGATGGCTTCGGCCGGCTGAGTTACCGTTCTGAGGATTCTGGAACGACGAGCGAGCGTGTATCGATCATGGTGGTCATGATATGTAACTGACAAGGGCTATGAAGATGAATGAAAAGGCAAGGATAGATACAGCGGAGCAAGCGGAATTTCGCAAGTACTGCAGCGATTGGATCGCTGCGAACCCGCCGGCCCCGCTCCCACCACCTGCTGAGCGCAGGTCGCAAACACATCCCGGGCGAAAGTCCCAAGTGTGGCACGATTACCAGTTGGCATGGCAATTGTCAGCATATGAAGGTGGCTTGGTGGGCTGCGATTACCCCACGGAATACGGCGGCGGCGGCCGCAACGACTGTCAACGGGTCGCCAACCAGGAACTGCAGCGAGTCGGCACGCCCGACTTCCCCAGTATCACGGGCCTCAGATTCGGTGCGGCAACGATCCTGGAGCATGGCTCGGAGTTCATCAAGAAGCGCTTTATCCCAAAGATGCTGTCGGGCGAAGAGCAGTGGTGTCAGGGATTCAGCGAACCGAATGCCGGCTCTGATGTGGCCAATCAGGAAACCTTCGCTGAACCGGATGGGGATGCCTGGGTCATCAACGGACAGAAGATCTGGACATCCTTCGCTGAATGGGCGGATTGGATGCTTCTACTCTGCCGTACGGATCGGACAGACAAGCACAGGGGGCTTACCTATTTCTGTGTCCCCATCAAGGCTAACCTCGGCAAATCCGTCGAGGTGCGCCCGTTGGTGCAGATCAACGGTGAAGCGCACTTCAATGAGGTGTTCTTCGATGACCTGACGATTGAGGACAACTACCGGTTGGATGAGGTCGGCCAGGGGTGGTCCGTGGCGATGACAACCCTGAAATTCGAGCGCAGTGCCGGATCGCTTGTGGAGCCGGCTGCAGGCAGCCCGCCGAATCCCGATGAGTCGAGGGGTATTACGGCTGACACGCCGATCATCCGCCTGGCAAAGAACTCGAAGCGATTCGGCAAATCCGTAGCGGATGACTCGGTCTTCAGGGATCGTATCGTGCAAGTTCTCATTCGGCGCACCGGATTCGAGCAGGCCAACCGCAGAGCCCAAACCGAGGCGCTGGTGGATAATCCCATGCGCATTCCCATGCAGGCGAAACTGGTGGACTCGGAGATCAGACAGGACATGGCCGCCCTCGGGGTGGAGATAGAAGGGGCTTCCAGCACGCTCGCCGGTATCGACGAGAATGCGCCGCCGGGGGGATGGCCCATGCAGTACATTGGTTCCTGCGGCGGAACGCTTGCGTCGGGTTCCAGTGAAATACAGCGTAACCAGTTAGGTGAGCGCATTCTCGGCATGCCGAAGACCAAATAGGGAGGACTGAGCAATGACACAACCAAGAGATTTTGGCTTTGGCGAGGAAGAGACCATGCTGAAGGATGCGGCGCGACGCTTCCTGGATCAGAACTGTGACGATGCGACGCTAATGAAATTGGTGGGCAGCAATTCCAATCCGGAACGGGAACCCGAGTGTCTGTGGGACAAGGACGCCTGGCATCAGGTAGTTGAACTTGGATGGGCAGCCATGGCCGTTCCCGAGGATGCCGGTGGCATCGGCATGAATGCGGTAGCCGTTGCCGGTCTGATTGAAGAAGCGGGACGTGCGGCCTATCCGTCACCCCTTAATGCGGTGATCAACTCTACCTATCTTCTGGCTGCCTGCAAGAGCGAGGGTGCCAACACGGCACTGGCGCAGATCAACGAGGGCACGTCGATCGCTCTGGCCATGACAGACCGGCAGGGATCGTGGGAATCTGCGGATACCGACGTTACCGCATCCGGCTCGGGAGATATTACCCTCGATGGCACGGCATGGTATGTACAGGACGCCGGCAAAGTTGACAGCTTTCTGGTCAAGGCCGCTTCAGATGCCGGTGTGGGGCTTTATGTGGTTCCGGCGGACGCGCCTGGCGTGACCATCGTACCGGATTCAATTATCGATCTGACCCGGGACCAGGCCCATGTTGAGTTCAAGTCGGTTAAGGTCGACCCGGCATCGGTTGCCGCCGAGGCCGGAGCCGGTGTTGCGGCGATAGACGCAGCACTGCCGGCTATCCACACCATGACTGCAGCGGATATGTGCGGTGCGGGGGAATGGCAACTGCAAACCACCGCGGAGTATGCCCGAACCCGCGTACAGTATGAACGGGTGATCGGATTCTTCCAGGCGGTGAAGCATCCCCTCGTCAACATGATGATCATGATCGATCATGCCCGTTCGCTGGTTTACAACGCCGCATGCGCCATCGATCACGAACCGGAGCAGAGTGCGATGTTCGCTCACATGGCCAAGGCATCGGCCAGCGACATGGCTGCATTTGCGTCCAACCGGTCGGTACAGTATCACGGTGGCATCGGCTATACGTGGGAGTGCTACGTGCACCTTCGCTTCAAACGTCAGATGCACAACCAGGTGCTGTATGGCGATGCTGCCTACCACCGTGCCAAGCTGGCGGACATGTGGATGGGACCGATTGCTGCCTGATGACAGGCTAGCCGTACCGCAATCGGTGTCAGCAAGCCAAGTGGTACACTGTCGCCGAGCGCGCGGCTGGACCGCGCGAGTGTGCGGCTGGACTAACACAGTGAAGAAACAGGAATCCAGATGAAGCTCCTAGTAGCAAACAGGGGGGAAATCGCAATCCGCATCCTGCGGGCAGCCGCGGAGCTGGGCATCGCCACGGTGGCGGTTTTTTCCAAGGATGATGCGCGATGCCTGCACACCGGCAAGGCGGACGAAGCCGTGGATCTCCAAGGTATTGGCGCTGCCGCCTACCAGGACATCGACCAGATCATATCGGTTGCTAAGCAATCCGGCTGTGACGCGGTCCATCCAGGCTGTGGCTTTCTGGCTGAAAACGCGGAGTTCGCGCAGAGATGTGTTGCAGCGGGCCTGACATTCGTCGGTCCCAGCGTCGACACCCTCACGCTATTCGGTGATAAGGCAGGCGCCCGCGTCGCTGCGACGGCGGCCGGTGTGCCGGTCATCCAGGGCCTCGACCACCCTGTTAGTCTGGCGGAGGCCACTGCATTCTACGACGTCCTCGACACTGGCCGCGGCATGATCATCAAGGCCATTGCCGGCGCGGGCGGACGAGGCACACGCGTCGTGACGAGTGCCGACGAGCTTGAAGACACCTTTGAGCGCTGCCGCGCCGAGGCCGAAGCCGCCTTCGGCAATGGCGACGTGTACGTCGAGGAGTTAGTGCCAAGTGCGCACCACGTAGAGGTCCAGATCCTCGGCGATCTGCATGGGGCGGTGACTCATCTTGGCGAGCGCGACTGCAGCATTCAGCGAAACTTTCAGAAGATCGTCCAGGTGGCGCCGGCACCCGGCCTACCGATCGCTCTGCGTGAGCAGATCATCGACGCGGCCATGCGCTTGGCCGACAGCGTAAGCTACGCAAACGCCGGCACGTTCGAATTCCTGGTAGACGCCACGGGTCTTGGCAACGAACCGTTCGCTTTCATCGAAGCCAACGCCCGCCTCGAGGTGGAACACACCATTACCGAGGCCGTCACCGGCGTAGACATCGTGCAGGCACAGATCCGGCTGGCCGAAGGCGCTTCGATCGCCGAGCTCGGCCTGGACCACGACCGCGTTGCCGAACCAAGGGGATTCGCCATCCAGACTTGCGTCTGTATGGAGACGATCCACGACGACGGTTCCGTGCACCCCTCTGCCGGCACGTTGGCGGTTTATGAAGTTCCCAGCGGCCCGGGGGTGCGCACGGACGGATTTGGCTACAGCGGCTACAGCACCAGCCTGTCGTTTGACTCGCTACTCGCAAAAGTCATCGGACATTCCTCTTCACCGAATCTTGCCGATGCCATCGCCAGAACCACGCGTGCCCTGAGCGAGTTTCGCATCGAAGGCGTTGACACCAACATTCCCTTCCTGCAGGGCATCCTGGCCCACCAGGATTTCGCAGCAGGCAGTGTTCACACCCGCTTTGTCGATGAGCAGATTGCGGAACTGACCGCGTCGAGTGATTCGCAGCGTCGCTTCGTCGAACCGATCGGCGGCGCACCGGTGGTACGGCCTACCGGGACGGGCGCATCTTCTCAGAGCGCCGATCACTCGGAGAGCGCGGTGGGGCCGGAGGGATCCATCGGTCTGGTATCGCCCATGCAGGGCACAATCGTCCACGTCGAGGTCGCCGTGGGTGATCAGGTGCGGGTCGGACAGTTGGTCGCAGTGGTCGAGGCCATGAAGCTGCAACACGACATCAAGGCGGACCGCAGTGGTATCGTCTGCGCCGTGCCCATGTCAGTCGGTGACGTTGTGCGCGAAGGCCACCCCGTCGTCTTCATCAACGAGATGGAGGTCGAGGGTGATGCGTTCGAGGCGGATGAAACTCTCGATCCGGATCACATACGGGGCGATTTGCAGGAGATGCTCGACCGCAGGGTGCGAGCGTTCGATGAGTTCCGTCCGGACGCCGTGACGGAGCGGCACGAAGGGGGCAGGCGCACCGCGCGCGAAAACATAGCAGACCTCGTAGACAAAGATTCCTTCAGAGAGTTCGGTCCGCTCGCCGCCGGGCAGACGGCCGGCGGCTTAGTCATGGGAGTCGGCAGCGTCAACGCTGACCGGTTCGATGACGAGCAGTCCCGGGTGATCGTCGTGCACTATGACGCCATGACCCAGACAGGCACGCGACACACGCTGGGTGAGTACAAACAGGACCGGATCTACGAACTGGCCCATCGTTACCGGGTTCCCCTGGTGCTCTTTTCCGAAGGGTCGGGCAAGACCGGCAACTACGGCCGCAAGGGCGGCGCCCGAGTCAACATAGACACCACCATGTTCGCTGAATTCGCCAAGCTCAGCGGCCTGGTTCCGCTGGTGGGCATGAACACGGGAGACTGCTTTGACGGCAACGCCGCCCTCCTGGCGTGCTGCGATGTCATCATCGCCACGCAGAATTCGACCATCGGCATGGGCAGGCCGGACATGGTCGAGGCGGGCGGGCGGGCTCACGCTCCGGAAGATGTCGGGCCGATGTCATTCCAGGTACCGAACGGTGTGGTGGATATCCTCGTCGCGGACGACGCTGCCGCAGTCGAGGTCTCCAAGAAGTACCTCTCCTATTTTCAGGGAACGATCGATCAGTGGGAGACGCCGGATCAGCGCCACATGCGCCACATAATCCCCGAGGATCGTGTGCGCACCTACGATGTGCGCGAGATCATCGATACACTGGCTGACGAGGGCTCGATCCTCGAGGTGCGCAAGGAGTTCGGCATCGGCATCATCACCTCCCTGATCCGCATCGAAGGTAGACCGATGGGCCTCGTCGCCAACAACCCTGTGCACCTGGCCGGCGCCATCGACAGCGATGGCGCTGACAAGGGAACACGATTTCTGCAGCTCTGTGACGCGTTCGATCTGCCCGTCATCACCATGATGGACTGCCCGGGCATCATGGTCGGCCCAGCGCACGAACGTGAGGCGCTGGTCAGGCACTGTACCCGTATGTTCAATACCGGCGCCAATCTGACCACCCCCATGTTCGGCGTTGTGATTCGCAAGGCCTATGGGCTGGGGGTGCAGGCAATGTGCGGGGCCAGTTCGCTGGTGCCTTTTTTCACTGTGGCATGGCCCACGGCGGAGTTTGCCGGCATGAACATCGACGGTGGGGTGAAGCTCTCCTCGCGACGTGAATTGATGGCCATTGAGGACCCGGAGGAGCGCAAGGCGGCGTACGACCGCA
>CEQE01148883.1_pt1 | contig 23031 bp, 18 predicted proteins | sample 356201 | NCBI WGS metagenome assembly CEQE01 (sample SAMEA2619970, study PRJEB7988) | marine metagenome | biome: marine biome (ENVO:00000447); feature: mesopelagic zone (ENVO:00000213) & marine oxygen minimum zone (ENVO:01000065); material: "saline water (ENVO:00002010), including plankton...
GCTATATCAGCAACACCAGAAGTCTGGAGCGGGCAGCGGGAATCGAAAAAAGTATACCTACTTTGTTATACTCCAATATACTCCAACCTTCGCTGAAATTTTTCTTAACCTCTGCCTTCATTGTCTATGTAGCCGAGTGCAGAACCAGTGTTCACGCCACTTACAGGCTATGTAAACTTGAATTGCGGCTCATTATACATTTCAATTTTCTCTTTGCAAGAAAAAAAGTTAATAATTGACAGCGGTAAATCAACGAACAATACTGATATCATACTTTATACTTCATACTTTTCTCAAATGACCAAGTTTAGCTTTTATGATGTAGTTTGGGTTCGCACCAATGAATTCAATATGAAGATACCGTTAATTCTTTTAAGTGGAGATATAGCTCTTGGCGTGAACCAGTGGTTGCTACGCTATGTACGATCAGGTTCCAGTGCAACTACTATATCTAATGCTATCCGCGCTATAGGGCATCTATACGATTTTTGGATAACCAGAGAGCTATCAGAAGGAAGTGAGTATGAAGTGAAAAACTTGCTAGCTGAATTTATAGATGCTAAGCGATATGGCACAGGAAAACATTGTATTGCGGCAAAAAGCCACTTCCTACATAACATAATGTTAGATTGGAAACCTGTAAAGCCTGCGAACATTAAGGCCACATATCTCAATTACATAAACGACTTTGATAAATGGCAGTCTATTGTTCACGGAGCTGAGAAAATGAACCCTTCTGAGAAACGATTCTTAAACTCCTATGAGAAATACCTTGATGAAAAACAGCGACGCAGTTGGGATATGTTCCTACATCTAGATAAAGCTAGAAGCAAAACCAAGGAAGTATATAAAAATGAAGCCGCCCCTCGCTCTATAGTAAAAGCTAACCGCCTGAAGAATAAGGCAGCTAAGTGTTTTCCACCTGATAAGTTTATTGAGTTAATCGAATCATGCAAAAATCCAAGAGATAAGCTTTTATTTCTTTTATACGGAGCTGGCTCTCTTAGAAGTTGTGAGCCTTTGCAATTTTTTCTAACAGACGTCGGTGGAAAAGATGTCCAAGGCCAGCTTAAAGTTCATTTAACAGACCCTGAGCTAGGAGATTATAAATGGGAGAAAGATGGCAAATTTGTCACGACTACTCGTACTGAATATATAGTAACAAACTATAAAAACGAATACCTTCCATCAGGGCACCCACTCAAAAACCTTGTTCCAAGAAGCTCTATACTGGATATTAATGACAGTCAACATGCTGGCTACAAGGGGATGTCTTTTGGTGCAACAGACATCAAAAATAATAAAACTGACATGGGGATTTATTGGTGCTCTGTCGATATTGGCAGATATGCGGCTACTGTCTTTAAAGAGTATTGCGATACCTACATCTACAATAATCCTTTCACAAATAATGCAAACCCTTCACTGTGGCCTCACCACCCTTGGCTGTTCATTAATATAAGTAAAGAGCATTATGGCTTACCACTGAGCGTAACATCTTTGAAAGGAATCTGGAAAAGAGCCTGTGCAAGAATAGGGCTTTCAGGATACGGCATTCATTCATTGCGCCACCTATTTGGCTTTTATTGTGCAAATGTTAACAAACTGGATATTGGAGATCTCAGCATAATGCTACATCACAGCAATCCTTCTTCAACAAGTGTCTATTATCACTTATCCGATCCGCAACTTAGAATAAAATTAGCCGAATCGCAGGGGATAAATCTAGCAGTTTTAGGCATTAAAGCCGATTTTCAATATCAGATACCACAATCATGGAAGTGCTTTAGATGATTAAGCCAACACTAAAACTAGATAACTTTGAGCAGGTACTAAAAGCTTATTTAAATGGCACCTTAAAGTCAGATGTTATTTTTGTCCAAAAGGCTTTATCAGAGGGATATATAGCCTTTAACTGTGCAAATGCACCAATTTACTCTGAAGGTAAACTCAGCTTGCTGTTAGATTTGATTGATAAAAATCTTATCGAACAGTTTAAACATGAATTAGTTGATTCACTGATCTGGTCGCTTGAGAACACAATCAACACCGGCAAGGCTGGGCCCTTTATAAGAGCTTCTGAGCAAGCGCCAGCAGTAGCTTCTTTATTAGATGAATATGCACTTCGGAGCCCTACTCCCAGAAAAACCGTTGGGACGTACTTTAAAAGCTTAGCTGAAGAACACATGGATAAGCTTGAACCAGAGATATCTTCGTTTGTTGATAAACTGCTCGAATGCAAAGGTTGGGCAAATACAATTCCTAATTCACTCATTACTAAACTCAGTGACAATGTATTGCCTGTTTTATTACTTTCAAACCGAAAATTTCTAGCAGAACAAAGTTTAGAGTTTGGAATACGCAACATCATGGGTGGATTAAATGTACTCAGAGGCATAAAGAAAAAATCATCCGCAAACCCATTTCTGGGGAAGGCACGCGAGATTAACTGGCTCTGTTTCGAAGATGCAGAGATTAGGCGAAGAATGGAAAGCATTATTCGCAATGTATTTTTGAGTATATACAAGCTTGGGGCAACTAACTTACTCTGGCTCTTACCTAAAAAATTCGGTGCTCGGTGGCAAACCAGATTTATATTAGGAGACTTCACTGACGTAATAAAATCCGCGACAACACACAATCAGGATTCGAAAGATACTAACAATCGATTTTTCTGCCAGTTATTTGCATCATCATCGTTTAGCAGCACTAAAGATTTACCAGTAGGCATTGCTCTTTTAGCGAAAGAGATCGTCAGCAATGAACGCCGCCACTCGATGAAAAGAGTGTTAGAAAAGACAAACTATCCGGCTAATCAATCTGTTGTAAAAACGGATGTAAGTGGCTTTCCTGTATCAGAACAATACGTTTTAAACACTAAAACTTACAAGCTTACTAAAATCAATAGCACAAATTCTGACAGTACCTATAAACCTCTTTCAGACAGCTGGAAGTTGTTCATAGATACTTATATAGAATCTTCTGTTGCACAGCTAGAACTAAAAATCAGATTACTCATTTCTTTTTTTGGGTGGGCTATTGAATTAAAAAGATTAGATAGTCCTTGGGATTTGAAGCCAGACGACCTCATCGGAAATGATAAGATAGGCATTGCATCATATGAGTCTACTTTGAACGCAAGCACAACAAAAAATGCAAGAAAAACCAAAATAGACGTATGGTCAGGTATTGCAAAAGCATACGACCTAGTTGTTAACACATTAAACCTTAAGACTGACAACATTTATAAATCTCCTTTTAAAGATCTTCCCCCTACAAAATTTCGCGGAAGAGCTAACTTACCAAAAACGCACAGAGCCAGAATCGCAAAGCCATTTATCGAGCGTATGATAAGTATCTTGGCTGCTCCTTGCTCAAAAGGTATTCCCCAGTACACATGGGCTAAACAAGTTTCTTTAGATGCTTTAAGTTCAGGACAAGGTATTGGACGAACCGATCACAATATAGATAATGGTGTATTTTGCCCCAGCAGAGCAGCTACTTTAACTTTATTGCTATTAATTCCTCTACGAGGAATACAAGCTCGGTGGCTAGACGAGGGCGTCTATGGAGAGTCGATCTTTGACTTAGAAACAAGTTCGTTTATCCCAAACCCTAACCACTGTGATAATGTAACTCGCGGTGGTAGTAAAGGAGTGCTACAACCTTCCTCATACATTTTTAGTTCTGAAGACATGTTTGAGCTATATATAAATACCAATAAGACGAAGATGTGGGAGGCTGGAGATAATGGCTATACAATACCTTGGCCTTATGTTGTCGATGCAAAAACAGATGAAGAAAAACGACTTAACCTCCCCTACGAGGTAATCCTTCAACAATATAAATGGATGCGGGAACACTCCCCTACCCCAAGTCCTATTAGATTCTATGATGTCACTGCTGACCGAAATAGAGAAAGTGGAGTCGAAGGTTATGATACCCCTCTAATAACACCTCTTTTTAGAGATATAAACGAGAGAATTACAACCCAAACTGGGGAATTATCACACCCTCCAATATCAACAGCGAAGCTTAACAAGTTATTTGATGAATTGTGCGCGGAAACTCAAAAGCAATTACACGAAGAGGGATTTAAGGGTGTAAAGCTAATAAATGAGGAAGGAAGATCCTTATTTGATCTTCACTCCTTGAGAGTGGCTGGCATTTCAACGTTGCTAGAGTCAGGCGTGCCTATTCACATTGTTCAAGAATTCATCGCAGGTCATAGCGCTCCCGCGATGACATTGCACTACCTAAAGGCAGTATCTGCAAGTGTCAGAGAAAAGCTTGTTACGGCTAACTCAGAATCAGGTATGGATGTGTTTGTAGACAATCTAGGTGATGTAACATTAGTCCAACCATTAGCTGTAAATAAGCTGGATAAAAAATTAATAAAAAATAAGAATCTTGCTACATTCGCACCTGTTGAGGGAGGGCTTTGCCCACTAGGAGGAAAAGGATGTGCGGGCTGCCAAAATGGAATGGCAAAGGAGATGCCTAGTAAAACCACTGATGGTGTATGTATTGAATTTGTAGCCGTTGAAGGAGGCTGTGGCAACTGTCGATACTGGATTACAGGCCCAGACTTTTTAGCAGAGCAAGTCCTTGAGTTAAATAACCTTATGCTTGAAATGAGAGAGCACGCTTCTGACATTAGTCAACTAAAGGCTGTGAAAGTAGGTTTAGAATTTGATATAGATGATTGCGAGTCTGACACTGAAAGAAAAAAAGTTGCAATGAAATTAGCTAATGTGCAAAACAACATTGCTTCAGCAGAAGAGTTACTCGTACCAATGATGTCAGCATGGAGCAATAGATATGTTGCGATACAACAATCGCAATCAGAATCATCTAGTAATAACCAAGTTACCTTGTTAGGAGGCGATTTAAATACCTCGCTACAAGAAGTTAGTCAATTTGAGTTAGTTAGAAACGTGATAGAGCAAGCAAGATATCTCCCTCGTGACGTTACTCCTATCCCATCAACTCCAGCAAGGATGTTAAGAGAGTTCATGGATACCATTTTAGCAAACATAAATAGCCAAGAACTATTTGCGAGAGTACCAGATAAAATCGCCGCAACTCATGGAGCATCAAAGCTGGCTAATCAATTCGCGGAAATGCTTAGCAACAAAGAGATAAATTCCCTTATAACAGGCGAAAATATAACGCTTTCAGGTGATAAAAAATCTTTAATGTCTAATCAAGCATTGAAGGTCATCCAAGCGTGTATTGATGGACCGGAAAAATTAAAACAGTTGGAGTTAGACTATGCTTAAACCAACCGAAGAATTGATTGCAACTCGTGTTGAAAATTTACTTAACCAAGTAAAGACTGAATTTGCCAGAACTTGCATTAGAAATATCAGAACCGCATGTACAAAATTGCTGGAATTGAAATCCCCAATAACTGTGGCATCAGTAGGTGGCTATATCGAGGATGTAGATCACCAGTCTTTTCTTGAGAGCCATAACGGAAGAACAGGGCCTAAGGCGCAATCAATAAGAAACAACTCTGACTTTAAAAATCTCGTAGTTATGTATTCTGAACTACAAAGTCAATCGAAAAAAAATATACTTCCTACTGCCAAAAGTAACGCTAATCCGACTTATCCTACAGAAGGCTTAGACAAAAAAACTCGGCATTATATCGATATGCTTCATGCTCAAATTGAGTCAGACGAGAATACTATAAAGACCTTGAAGCAAAGCATAAAACAAGATGAAGGATTGCTTCTGGTAAACGACGCAATTAAAAATACCTGCGACTCCAATAAAATTGAACACATCACCAAGGTAAAAGATGACTTGAAGAATGAAGTTATCAGAAGGATTATGATGCTACCTGAGCTTCATCCAGAGGCTTTCGAATTAAAAGAACGTAATGGCAAAGTGGCGCTATATACTGCTTCACAAACTAACCCAATAAGAATAATTTCTTCCAAAGAATGGAGCACCCTAACTCAGGAATTCTTCGAGGAGTAAATTTAGATGGCTAACGGGCAACAACTTGGGCAAGAAAATATCGCTAAATTCGAGCTCTGGGTAGCAACTCAAACAGACGATGATTTTAAGCAGATTATCCATCGTGGGCAACTTAATCGTGGCACTATCGCCAAGGAAGCGAATATAGGCAAATCCGCACTGAGACAAAACAACACAATTAAAAATGCTTTAAAGGCATTAGAAGATCGCCTCCGAGAACGAGGTATACTTCCACTTCAAACAGAAAAAACAAAACAATGTGCTGGTAAGGAGAGGGAATACGATTGTTCCGCCAAAAGGAAAAGTCTTGAAAATAATCGAATCGCAGCCCTAGAAGCTGAAAATATTGAGCTTAAGGCTAAGGTTACAAAGCTCTCAGGGAAGTTGGAGCGATTCGGTGAACAAGCTGAAGCCCTGTCAGAGTTGGGAATTTTCCCGAGATGAACATAGAACAATTTCGTGTTACCAGTGTTAGGTATAGCAGCCCTAATCAAGTTATCTTCATGGGTGTCCCACTCCAAAAAGGCAGCTACAAGTTAAATAGTGGCAAATATACTGTGTCTGTTAAGGCTCACCCTGAAATGCTCCCCGTTCCCCCCACAATTGGTCAACATTGGAAAGTCAAGGGTTTAAGGTCATTCTCCAAGTATGAAAACAATGGTTACGAGATGAAGCAGCATATATTTGACTCTCCAGCAGAGATCAAGTGCGTAATGCCTCAAAACGGCGAACAAATAATTGAATTCATTGCTAATGAAAAGGACTTTAAAGGTATAGGTGAAAGTAAGGCTAGAAAACTCTGGAATGAGCTAGGGAATGATTTTCATAAAATAGCAAGGAAAGATACCCCCGAATCAAGAAGACGCCTAAAATGCGTTATAAGCGACTACTCGATAGACGCTTTTTTTAAAGGATATGCGAAATATGCAAATTTGAGCGCGTGCAATTGGATGTCTGAACACAATATTCCAGCATCAATTCAGCAGCGTTTACTTAAACATCATAATGAAAAATCCATTGATGCAATAAAAGAGAACCCCTATTTATTAATTGGGTTTGGGATGTCATTTGAAGACACAGATCAGCTTGCGCTGGCAATTTGTGATATTGAGAATAATCACCATCATAGGCTAAGCGCAGCCTTAGAAGTTGCTCTTAGGAAAAAAGTGAGTGACGGTCACACATACACAACTCAAAACGGGCTTAGGCCTATACTCAATAGATATCTGAAAAGCCCTGAACTTTCAACCTTAGCATTGAAAGCAGGCCATATAAAAACTCAATATATAATCAACCCTGAGACTGGTAACTATCATCCAACAGCACAATTACTAATGGAAAAGGTTGTGTCAAAGCGCCTAATGACGTTAGCTAAGCACAAAGGCTTATATGATGAACTGTCAAACAAAGCATACCATGACGCGGTAAACGAGCTACCGTATGAGTTGGCAAAAAAGCAAACAGAAGCCATAGTAACCTGTTTAGATAACGCTGTGAGTTGTATAACCGGTGGGGCTGGCACAGGAAAAACAACTGTTTTAAGAACGGTTCTTCGTGCTTTTAGTAATATGGGTTACGTTATTCATGCTGTTGCACTTAGCGGCAGAGCATCGATGCGCCTACATGAGTCAGTTGGTTTCGCTACATCGACTATTGCGAAACTGCTAAAACGTGAAGCGATTGAACCAGTATGTGAAAAAGAAAAACATCTATTAGTTATAGATGAAGCAAGCTTGATTGATCTGCCCACAATGTACCGTTTAGTCATTCACACCCACCCACAAGTTCGAATTATTTTTACTGGAGATCCAGATCAGCTACCACCCATCGGTTGTGGAAAGGTACTTTCAGACATCGTGCAGTCAAAAGCAGTGCCAAATACCTTACTAGATATCGTTAAGCGTCAAGAAAGATCAACCGGTATTCCAGAATACTCTAAACTTATCAACCGAGGGTTGGTTCCTAAAAAACTTAGTACTGGAAATATACATTTTCACAACACCTCCAAACAACTTATCGCAGATGTTTGTTGTGAACTGTTCTGCGAATCACCTCATAACAGTCGTGTAGTGGCACCAACCAAAGCGCTAGTTAAAGATATAAACAAACGAGTTCAAGAGTGTGTTAACAACGATGGTGCGCAGTTGCAATTTAACCTGAATGGTGATGATTTCTATCTAAACATAAAAATGAACGACCAAGTTCTATTTACACAAAATATTTATGACAAGGGCATCAATAACGGAACTCTTGGTGAACTGACCTCCGTAGAACCATCAGACGATAGCTTTGGGGAAGTAACTTTAGATACGGGCGAGAGAGTTGAGATTACCGAAGGGGTTCTCGATTGTATGGAGCTAGGGTATGCAATAACACTTCATAAGGCTCAAGGTTCACAATTTCCTAGAATAATTATCGCCCTAAAAAATGGACGCATTGTTGATAGAGCTTGGCTTTATACTGCTATCACTAGAGCCGAAATTGAAGTCCATATTGTAGGCCCAGAAGAAGACTTCAGAGCAATAACAGAATCCCTTAGCAGCTCTCATAAACGAAATAGTTATCTAAGAAAATTGCTAAGCGAAATAAGTTGAACATATTAAATGTAGTAGCTCATATCTGATCTTACAGTTTCGATGAATAGGTTTAGACTTCATCTGACAGGCTGCTATGAGCGAGAAGCAGACAGTCGATAAACTCATTTTTGGACAAAAGTGAGCTAGAAACCTTACATAATTAACTATCGATGGATTATTTCAAGTATGGGTGAACTTATAAAGACCATAAGAAAGGTTTGTCATCGCCATCCTCCTTTCTGGCTTTACCATACATAAATCTAGACTTTAAAGTACTTATCCTCTTGAGATAGCTCTAGTACGATATAGTCCTTGTATTTCCGATAATCGACTTCTTCGAGTTGACTTACCAACATCGATACGATTTGCTGACCAGACAATTTTATAGATTCATCAAACAACTGGCGTATATGTTTAATATCCACTTCATCGATTGAGTCATGTATCACAAACGTGGGTCTTAACAGGTCTAGTGACCCCACTGACTTAATATACGACAAGTCAAATGTGATTGCTTCAAGACGCTTCAAACCTCCATCGTTATTTGACTGGATGTCATCTACAGAAGGCCGGCAGTCACCATTGGTGGTGTCTAAGTTCAGATTAAAATTATATTCGATCCCATAGAAGACCTTGGTATATCCTTTGAAATTCCTCTTAAATTCTGTTTCGAAAGTGTTAACATTTTGAAATTCACCAGACAGTTTTTCTGATAACTTTTCTAAATTTTTTGCTTCTTCTTCTAGTCTGGTCTCAATGCTATCTTTTTTCTCAACTATGGCATTTAACTCGATCAAGGTCTTATTTAGCTCACCAATTCTTTTAACTGAATCAGATATTTCATCGATTTTCTTCTTGGATTTCAATTCAAGGTAAAGCGATGACTTTTTCTTCTCCAATAACTTTAGTTCATCTGTAGCTTTATGTAGTTTAACTTGAAGTTTCTCAAAACCATCAGTGATGAACTCATTCTTCGTATCAAGTAGATAGTTATGAAACCGCAATACGCTATCATAATCTTTAATAACTGAATCCATCTTAATAGCTGCATAGCCGTATATGGTTTCTAACTCACTCAGCAGTTGGTGGTTTTGGTTTGCCTGAAGTAGACTCTGAGTCTTGGTGATATTATTAACTTTAAGATCTAATGATAAAACCTGATCTGATAGATTGTTTTGCTTATTATCGATGCTATTGATTTCATCGATAATTGCTAACTTATCAGTATTATTCTCACTTAGTAGTAGAAATTTTTCTAACTTATCGAGCTCTTTTTTCGTGCTCTTTATAGTACCAATAATTTTGTCATCTTTGATAATACCGTTAAATGAGATAAGTTTCTTTCCATAGTTATCTAGGAAGGTTTTAAGTTTCTGGATTTTACTAAGAATTTCAGTGTCTTCAAAGTTAAAAAGGTACAAAAATAGTGTATTACGGTCTGCTTGAGAAATAGGGAACTTATCATCATTAAACTTAACAGTTTTTGTCATTCTACTTGCATCAGTTCTCAAAAACTTAGGAGCTAACTTTCTGAGAGTGGGCTTAGTAGAATATACATTGAACATCGTCATCAATATATGAGTGTTGTAATCTTTCTTAGTTTTAAGTTCATTATTGACATAATAGCATACGTTAGAGTTTTCAATGGCTAGATTTCGTTTGATTTCAGTGATATTGCCATCTAACCCTATGTAAGAAAGGGAAGAGGTAACGTCATGCTCTACAAACAATTGCCGAATATTTGGTTCAGCTGTACCGAATTCTTCATCGATGTATATAGGGTTGATCGAGCCATCTAACAAGAAGTCAATAATACGACCGGGAACAGACTTTCCGATCTGGTTACCAGATAAATTAGAATCTCTTTTGTTAGTAATGATGTTTAGAGTATCGTTAAACTCGATCTCTCTAATTACAATTCCATCAACTTTTGTTATTAGTTTGAGTAGCTTCATTGATGAAAACCTCATCGTTTTTATATGTAATAGCGGAAATTGTGAATAGCCAGTCTAACGTTAGGATCATGTGATCTATAGAAATAGACAGTTCTCTTTCCCCCAACTTCATCAGGCGAGTGATTTTCATCTTACAGCTTTTTGTTTCATGAAGTTGTTTCAAAACAAATGCGCCAATATAGATAACATTGATTTCTGGATTAGAACCTTTAGTCGGTATCATTAGGGTTCTCCAGTACGTAGCATTCAACAAAGGCATGGGCAATCACAATGTTAATTCCAACAGACATCTGTTCTTTGGTGAAATTGATATTAGAAGACTTATAAAGGAAATTACTTAGTTGCTTCTTAACATCATTGATAATTTCATCGGCATGTTTTTTAACCTCATCCATGTCGGGTTCCCAATCATCAATGTTGAACTTGCTTAATGCAGAACCGTACATGCCATTCAATATCAACATTGCCGTTTGTTTCCCATTGACGACATTCTTTTCAACGATGTTGTATGCAGATTCAATGTGTGAAGAATAACTCTTGTACTGAAGAACGATTTTTCTATTTTCTTTCAACTGGTTGTATTCGATTTTTTTTGCAACTTTAGACGGGAATGAGCGATCCGTGATGTCTATAGTGACGTCAACCTGAGATATCTTGCTGATAATGTCATTGATGATTGAGTCGACCTTAGACTCTGGTGACTCCGCACTATTGAAGTCACCTTTCACTTCACCTATCTGGACTAACGTTCCTGTCATACTCTTACTTTACCTATCTCATTGATTGAGATTAAAGTCACCATTCATTACACCAGTATTGATGTTGGTTTTACCTTCTTGCTTGACGTCTTGTTGATTGCCTTGGGTGCTGTTGTTCTCAATGCTGATGATCTTCTGCTCTAGCTTGTAGTTATTAGTTTCAAGCTTTTCACACTTAATCTTGAGCTCGTTCTTTGCACTTCGCTGTATCAGCGCATAGATAAAGCCAACGACACTGCAAACCCAAGCTATTGCTACCCCAAGAGGGCTAGAAAACCAAGCTAAAAATACATCCATATAATTTCATACCGTTAAATAAATAAAGTTTATAGAGTTTTTAACAGGTTTACTACAGCCTACTAATTATAAAGAGCTAAAGTTCAGAGTGGTTGTGGATCAGAACCTTCTTAGAATAAGCACTCAAATTATAGAAAAGGATAACTTTATGTATCATAAGATCGCATAGTAAAGTGTCCAGTCTAACTGGTTTAGATAAATAACTATTCATCCGACTGCTTTTCTTTTTTAGGTACTAATATTTCAAACCAATCTATTACATGATCATCTAACTTAAAATTAATCTCAAATTGTCGAAGTAAAGTGTGCTCCGGGTAGTTTTCTACGGCCATTTCAACCATTTCAATTGCGGTATGGTAATCTCCAGACGAACGATAACGTTCAGCTAATTGAAGTATCATTCCAGCTTCAAATAACTTGGGGCAGCGAAATTTTAGTTTATTATCTCTTTCTCTGAAGTATTTAATTAGACAGTCATAATGGCTTTTCATATCCCACTCGGGGACATTGTTAAAAAGAAGGTTTACGATTAGTGCTTCTGCACTTGGGTTTGATAATTCTTTTTCATAGGCAGTAATGAAACTATCAGAGTTTTCCATTCGCTGTGATTGTGAAACGGAACCATTAAAAATAACATAAAGAGCTATAAAAGATAATTTATCATCTTTTTTAAGCTCATTTACTTTACCCTCAACAGCTGTCAATAATTCTGTTAAATCCGTAACCACAGCTTTAGGGTCTGTTGTCATAAAGTTAGATAGTTGAGATAAGAAACCTTCAAGTTTCATGCTACCTGCACCTTGATATAGGTTAGGTCTTCCAACCCAATATTTAGGTGCCATCGGCATTTGTACGATTCCTGCTCTCTCAAGGGAATAGTCATAAGTTTCTGTTTCAACGTTAGGCTGACGCATAATGAATTCTGTTATTACATGCCTTGCAAGCCTTGATAGCCCTTGGATAGTTAGCCATGTCTTTTTATTTATTCTGCATGTTTCTGTATACGAATTAGCCGTCGTTAACTGGTCTGGAAGTTTTCGTAAGTTATGAATATATTGTGATCGAGCTTGGTAAGCATTTGATAAGGCTTTAGATAAATCATTTTTCGATATAGGGTTTAGAACGTTTGCTGTTTCTTCTCGATAGTACGAAGGACTTATATTTTCTAGAGAAAAATCTCTAAATCGACGACTTAGGGATGTATGTTCAATATCTAAAAGGATTGCCCTCACTTTTTCTGAGACTGCCTCATCTGCATCAGATAACGCTGAGTCAATTAGCCGTCTTTTTCTCTGATCATAATCTAACCATGATGCTTTATGACCATCGAAATTTTGTGCGAGGGATTCTATAGAAGCAACCAATAATGTATACGCCAATTCGAAGTCATCAGCTATACGTTGCATACCAGTCGCGTATGTTCGAATTGAGCTCATGACCCCTAAGTAAGTTTGTCTTTTTAAACCTATAAGATGTTTTATTAATTTGAGTAAGTGTTCTTCGTCTTTATCATTACAGTAAACATCTTTATCAAATACCCGTTTCACTACTTGCTTTGGTGTAGAGTGTGTAGAAACCCCGCGTTGTTCACCAAGCAATCGATCTGTTAGGGTATAGCTAGGAGAAGCTGTACAGTTCAAAGCGAACGAAAGAATGGCAGAAAAATCCAATATATATGGATCTACTCCATGTGATATGAGTACCCCAGCCCCCTGACCACTAGCTTCGATTCGCTCTTCTAATTCATAAACAACAGCGTTTGGCTGCCCCAAGTTTGATGTTGATAAAAGGGAACCTGCTTCTGTATCCAGCTTTTTATCTCGATTTAGTCTTAAATTTGTATAAAGTATCCCTCGCAGATTATTTCTATACTCAACATCTCTTTGGAACATTTTTCCTGAACATATCTGTAGCATTATGGAGCCTTCAACTAATAATCAACCATAGGCATAGTTATACATTAGAGAAACTAGGTCAATGGTAGGAGGAGAACACACTGTATATTGTTAGTGCTAAATAGTTATGGGGCAAAGGCGAGGTATATTTATAACTCGCCTTTGGACAGAAATGAGTTAGAGCCGACCAGTGGCTCTTTGTCATAAGCGTACTTGGTACAAAAACAAAGGCACCTCATGCATGTATCAAAAGGTGCCTTTTAATTGATTAAAAGTCGTTTTTATTTTTAACCGTTAATACTTGACCGTTTTTTGCAATTTGGAAGTAAAGCTTATCTTCGTTGCTAGCATTAGATGCACTAACTACATAGAAATTGTCTTCAACGCTAGCAATCGAAAGTTGCGACTTATCAATATTTTTCCATGACTCATCTAACTTACCGACTTCAAAGCCAGCGTCTTTAAACGTCATCTTTTGAATATGTGTTGCAGCGATGCTAACAGCTTTCTGACCGCTGATGACACCATGATCTCCATGTGCCTGTACATTACTAGTTAGCAAGGCACCACAAAGCGCAACGATTGATATTAGTTTGTTCATTTTAGTCTCCATTTGGTATGAAATTCGTAAAGTTAAATTCGTTATTGTTTAAGGCCAATAACTTCGTATTGCCCTTTAACCAGTAGCTGTACTGACACTGGTTTATCTGATTTGTTTTTCCAATACCAACCATGAGAACCAGCAAATGGCGTGGTATAGCTGCCTTTCATTTCATTAGTTGTAGCAATAGCATAGCTTTCAAAATATCCCATTGTGTCACCTTCAGGCTCACCATGTAAATCGAAGTACAATGGAGCACCATCGGTTAACCATTCATAAGACATTTTTTCATGCTGCTTCATATAAAATTTATATTCGATGCCGCGTCCCGCAGGGACTGTCACTTCTATTGTTTGAAACTCATCCGTGCCTTTAGTTGTCTCTAATGACGTTGTTTCCATTTCAACCGCTTGTGCAAGTTCTGTTAAACCTAACTTGTTGCCAATACCTGTCGGATCGATGTTGTACTCTGCTGGTAAGATAAAGGTAACCAGTGCAATAGCCGCGACAACGACTGCTGAAATACTCGCTTTAACGAGTGTTTTGGTACTAACTGTATGTTGCATAAAATTCTCTTTTATTTCTGTATTTCTATAAGTTAAAAATCGATTAAATAGTGAAGTAACCAGTAAGTTGTAAGCCCATCAACATCACACCAGCACTCATTAGTGCAGTATTCGTGACTGTCGAAAAACGTTGAAATGACGGCAGTTTTCTCCATGCATTTATCATGATCAAAATAAGTGCGAGCGCAGCAAATTGACCAAGTTCAACACCTAAGTTAAAAGCAATCAGGTTGGTAATAAGACCTTCATCAGCTAGGCTAAATTCTTGTAATTTGGTAGCTAAACCAAAGCCATGAAACAGACCGAAAATCAGCACCGCCCACTGGGTATTAGGCTGCCAATTAAAGCAACGCTTAAAGCCTCCTAGATTATCGAAGCCCTTATAAATTACGGAGAAACCGATTATGGCATCAATTAAATAAGCGTTGACTTGTATGTCACTTAACACACCAAATAACAGGGTTGTACTATGCCCAATAGTAAACATGGTGACGTACAACAGTACGTCACGGCTACGATATAAAAAGAAGATAACACCGACTAAAAACAGCAAGTGGTCATAGCCCGTTATCATATGCTTAGCGCCTATATATAAAAACGGGATAAACTGTACTCCATTATTTTGCTCTAAAAATGCTCTGGCTTTATCATCGACTCCGTGAGCAAAAGCTTCGATACTGAGAAGCGCTAACAGCGCAATCGTCAGATAGGTCAGTACTTTAATCATGTTACTTGGCATCTTGAGACTCCAATACTTCAACATCAGTCAAAATAGACTCCTTTTCTTTATGTAAAATTCTGTATAAGGCAGGAATGACAAACAGAGTCAAAATCGTTGACGAAATAATGCCACCAATGACTACTGTTGCCAGAGGTCGCTGAACCTCCGATCCTATGCCTGTGTTTAACGCCATAGGAATAAAACCTAATGAAGCAACCAGTGCGGTTGTTAACACAGGGCGAAGACGCGTCAGCGCACCATCAAAGATTGCATTATCAAGTGCTAAGCCACCTTTACGCAGCTCTCTAATAAACGACACCATAACCAGTCCATTAAGGATAGCGATGCCCGATAAGGCAATAAAGCCAACTGCTGCCGAAATTGAGAATGGAATATCACGTAATAACAGCGCAGCAATACCACCAGTTAATGCAAGTGGAACACCCGTAAAGATGATCATGGCATCTTTAAATGAGTTAAGCGCGAGGATTAACAAACCAACAATCATGATTAAAGTGACAGGCACAACGATACTCAGACGCTCTGAAGCGGATTGCAGCTTTTGGTAAGTGCCGCCATATTCCACCCAATAACCAGCAGGTACTTCAACGTTTTCATTAATAGCTGCTTGTATGTCTGCAACAAAACTACCTAAGTCCCTACCACGAACATTGGCAGTTACTACCACTCTACGTTTACCATTTTCACGATTTATTTGGTTAGCACCCGATATCAGCTCAATATCAACCAATTCTTTAAGTGGTACTGTATGTCCATCAGCCAAAGTTATCGGTAAATAAGGTATTGAATCGATATCATTACGTTTGGACTCTGTGAGCCTTACTACAATATCTGAGCGCACATCGCCTTGATAAAACTTACCTGCAACTGTACCACCCATAGCTGTTGCCACTTGAGACTGTACTTGGCTAATACTAATACCAAACTGCATCAGTTTTTCACGATTTGGCACAAGATTAAGCATAGGTAACCCTGTCGTTTGCTCAACTTGTATATCTACGGCACCTTCAACTTGAGAAATTGCACCCTCTATCTCACTGCCTAACGTAGTCAACGTATCAAAGTCATCACCAAACACTTTTATCGCAAGTTCAGCTCTCACCCCAGCTAACAATTCGTTAAAACGCATTTGTATTGGCTGTAAAAACTCATATCGGTTCCCCGGAATTGGCTGTACTAGCGCGGCTAACTCTTCTACAACTTGAGTTTTTGTCTTATCTGGATCAGGCCACAACTCGCGAGGTTTCAGGATAATGAAGTTATCTGCGACACTTGGCGGAACGGCATCTGTTGCAACGTCGGCAGTGCCTATTTTGGCAAAGACGCGTTCAACTTCTGGCATTTGTTTAATTTTATCTTCTAAAGATTCCTGAAGCGCGATTGCTTGAGACAATGACGTACCCGGAATTCGCAGCGCGTGCATGGCAATATCACCTTCATCCAAATTAGGCGCAAATTCACTGCCTAACTTAGTTGCCTGATAACCTGTAAAGCCAACTAATACTGTTGCGACTACAACAACTAACCAGCGGACTTTTAATACATAGCTCAAAGCGGGCTTGTAAAGAACAGCAGCACCACGAATTATTGGGCTATGTTTTTCTTTCACGGGCTTTTTAAATAACAAGGCAACCATAGCTGGTACAAAGGTAACCGATAACACCATAGCACTAAGTAACGCGATAACCACGGTGATCGCCATCGGGTGGAACATTTTGCCTTCAACGCCTTCTAAGGCAAAAATTGGTAAGTAAACAGCGGTGATAATAAACACGCCAAATAGAGCTGGGCGTATAACTTCTTTTGTTGCTTCGAACACGAGTTCCATGCGTTCTTTTAGCGGCAGAGGATTGTTTCCTGCTTGACTTAGCCTGCGAAGACAATTCTCTACAATGATAATGGCACCATCGACTAACAAGCCAAAATCTAACGCGCCTAAACTCATCAGGTTTGCACTCACGCGAGTTTGTACCATACCTGTCACTGTCATTAACATGGCAAAAGGAATCACTAAAGCCGTTAAGAATGCGGCTCGGAAATTCCCTAACAAGACAAAAAGTACAACGATAACCAGAACCGCCCCTTCGGTCAGGTTGAGCTGAACCGTTTGCAGGGTTTTATCAACTAATTTAGTGCGATCATAAACAGCAGTTGCGACAATACCTTCTGGTAAAGTGGCGTTAATTTCTTTGAGCTTTTCTCCCACGGCATGGGCAACGGTGCGGCTGTTTTCGCCGATAAGCATAAATACCGTACTCATCACCACTTCACGACCATTTTGTGTAGCAGCACCAGTTCTTAGCCCTTTGCCGTTTTCAATATCGGCTACGTCTTTTATAAAAATTGATGAACCATCAAGCGACTTAAGCGGAATATTACCAATGGCAGTCATATCAGTAACCTGACCGGGCAGCCTTAACAACCACTGTGCGCCATTTTGCTCAATAAAGCCTGCACCTTGGTTTTGGTTGTTTTGCGAAATTGCATCAACCACATCGGCTTGTGACAGCCCAAAAGCAAGTAACTTTTCAGGTTTGAAAGCGACTAATATTTCACGCTCAAATCCGCCTATCGGGTTCACTTCTACTACACCCGGCACCCGCATTAACTGTGGTCTTATTGTCCAGTCATGTACGGTTCGTAAATCCGTTGGTGTAATAGGCGTGCCATCAGCATGCGTAGCATCAGGCTCAGCATCAACGGTGAACATGAATATTTCACCAAGACCTGTCGCAATTGGCCCAAGTTGAGGCTCTAAGCCCAGCGGTAATTCAGCGCGTGCCGCAGATAAACGCTCATTAACAAGCTGACGGGCAAAATAGACATCAGTATCATCACTGAATATTGCAACCACTTGAGATAGACCATAACGAGAAACTGAGCGGGTATAGGTTAACCCCGGTAAACCCGACAACGCGGTCTCTAACGGAAAAGTTACCCTTTGCTCAACTTCTAATGGCGTAAACCCAGCCGCTTCGGTATTGATCATTACCTGTACATTGGTGATATCGGGCACTGCATCAATCGGTAGTTTGGTAAAATTCCATATCCCCAAACCTGACACAGCTAACACCATCACCATAACAAGGAATTTGCGCTTTATTGAAAAGCGTAAAATTGACTCCAACATTTATACGCTCCTAGTGATCGTGTGATGCGCCAGACTTTTCAATGTCGGCTTTTAAAATATAGCTATTGTCGGTCACGTATTCGGTTCCCGCTTTTAGGCCACCTAATACTTCAATCCATTCGCCTCCAGCGCTGCCCAACTCAAGCATACGAACTTCATACTGCTCACCCACTTTGGCGTAAACAACAGTAAAGTCTCTAAAACCTTGTAAGCCAACACGCTTTACAGCCAGTGGCACATCAATGGTTGCAACTTCAATGTCAGCTTTTACGAAGCCGCCTTCGGCAAGGTTACGACCTTCTAATTCGACCCAAATTATTCTTGCCTGATCATCTCTCACGCTAGGTTCAATAAATGACACCTCACCTACAAGGGGGTCCTCATGACCTTCAATGTTTAACGTAACTGGCGTTTCCAGTTTAACCTTGGAAAAATCCGAAGGATAAACCGCTAATTTGGCAATATGGCGATTAAAATTAGTAATGGTGAGTAAGGTTTTACCATTAGTTTGCTCACCCGCGTTTGCGAATAACTGGGTAATAACACCGTTAATAGGCGCTTTAATAACGTAGGGCTTAAGACTTTCATTACTTTCTACTGTGAATAGCGTTTGCCCTTTTTTAACAATTTCACCGTAATTGACGTGTAATTTGGTGATTTCACCATCGAAACGCGCAGCAATGTTTCGCTTAGCGTCCACAGGTAAACTTAATTTTCCATAAGCGGGTATGGTTTGATGAATTGTCGCAGGGCCTGCGATTTCAGTGTTGATTTCCATTGCATCGGCAACTGCCTGTTCAATTGTGGTGCGACCCTCGAAGTTGTCATATCGCCAATTGTACTTTTTACCCTGATAAGTTGCTTCAATGGCTACAACAAAAGAATGAGGCTCATAAATCACCATATCACCGCGAAGAAAGTCACCTTGAGCATTGAAGTTAATATCATCAGTGCCATCGCCTAGGCGAATTAATTGTACGTTTAAATCGACATTCTTTGGGTCTATAGGTTGTCCATCATTTGTCGCCCAAACACGAAACTCTGGTGGCACACCAGTTTCAAAAATAGAGAGTTCAATGGCAAAATCACCATCTCGTAACATGCGCCCACGGTGTGGACCTTTCTCTGGTTCAGCTTGCTCTGCCGCAGGTGTTGATGCTGCAATAGCATTAGGTGCGACGACACCTGTGAATGAGATAATAATCGCCAAGCTTAATGACGACAGAATATTTTTATTTTTCATAAGTTTACTCATGGTTTTACTCGCTATCACTAACGGGCACGCCAGTTAGGCGTTGAATTTCAATATGTTGTAAATGCAAAGATTGATAAGCATCAAGTAACTGATTTTGGGCGCTGAGCAGCTCTCTACGTATATCACTCCACTGGTTGTAGCTAAGCTTACCGATATCAAATGCTTGACCGGCTTCCGTCAACGCATTTTCTAGTACGGGAATTATTTCTAATTGAATCGTTTCAATGACATGATGGGAATGTGCCATTTCTTGCAATAGCACATAGAGCTGCGCATCGAGTTTCTGCATTAGGGCTTGTTGCTGACTTGCCAGAACATCTTGTTTTGCGCGTAAGGCAGCCATTTTTCCTGCATTTCTATTTTCACTTCCCCAAGGAATAGAGACACCCGCCACTAAACCAAAATCATCGGTCGTTTCATATCGCCTTAGTCCAGCAGTGAATTGCCACTGAGGTTTGGCTTCAATACGTGCAAGTTCCATTTGAGACTGGGCGATACGTTGTTCATTGGCGAACTGCTGTATTTGCGGGATTTGCTTAAGCTTGTTTAGCTGGCTTTCTACAGATGGAATTTCCGGCTTAAGCATTAAATTTCCCGTTAACTTAAGCTCAGCCTGAGGCTTACCCCATAAGGATGACAGTTGATAATGGCTGGCTTTTAATTCGTGTTCTAAATCTTCAACAGCTAGATTTCTTCGAACCAACTCAGCTTGAGCCAAGCGCATTTCGACATTAGAACTTTTGCCTGCTTTTACTCTTTTGACAATAGCGTCAACTACTTCCTGTGCCTGAGATACCGCTAATTGATTGAGTTTCAAGCGCTCTTGCTTTATCAAGATTTCAACAAACTGTTTAGCAACAGTCGCAGATAAATCGAGGGCTTTTATTTTTTGCTCTACTATTACTGCATTTGCTTGGCTTTTTGCCGCATTAACTCTGCCATCAATTTGATCTTGTTGAAGCAACCAAGAGTATGTGAGCGTTGATTGCATACTTTGTAATGCGCTATGCTCACCTGTCCCTAACGCATCTTCAATCATTAAACCTATTTGAGGACGCTCTCCAATGCCAGCTTGCTCGATATTACCTTGCCACACAGCTTCTTGAGCTATCAAGGCTTTTAGCTCAGGATGACTTTGTAGAGTCATGGTCACAGCCTTGCTTAAATTTATAACCTGATGTGATGACTGTAATTGCTGCTGGATTTGCGCATTAGCCAAAAAGGGAGTTGATGTTACTAAACCAGCCCCCGTTGTTAAAACTAGACCAACAGCCAAAAACCGATTGCCGATCGGTTTTTTTCTGTTGCTTTTATAAAGATTAAATCTCATTCCATATCCTTAATTAATGGATGAAAAAAGTTTCGATAAAGTGATGAAAACTATCGACAGTGGATGCCGCTAGTACTGGCATAGTTGCCAATAATGCTAGAGTAATGATGGTAGTAGTAAGTGACGGTTTATTAATTGGATTTAATAAACCCTCAACACGAAGACTCGTGTAATCATGTCCGAAGTAGCTAACAGACGCCTGATCGCAATCCGTAGGAAGTGATTTTTGAAGTCTAGCGACATCAATTAATGTCTGTGCGATATCAAGGTGGTCGTATTCTTTTGTGACCTCATTGTCGGCCATCTTTTCCGTTATTAAGACATATTGCTCGATTAGGGTTTGCTTTATACGTGACGGATAGAAGCTGGCAAGTGCCGTGAAAAGCACTTTAAATAACGGATCTCTTGCCGTTACATGGGCCAGTTCATGATTAACGATGATATTAAGTTGTTCATCGCTAACTTGGGTTTGTAGTCCGGTTGATACATATATCTTGGGAGATATAAAACCTGTAGTAAAGGCAACAGGCACTTTAACAGGCATCAATAAATATTGATTGCCATTAGTCGTCCTAGCATCTTGTGCATCAGTAAAGCTTAGTAAACTCGATAATGCGATGGACTGTTTGGTTCTAACAAAGGTAGTCTTAGTTACGCGCCAAGCTAAATAGATTAGTGCTAAAAGTAAGGTTAACGCGTGCCAACTTGAAAAGCTAAAAATATCGATATGGTGCCAATGGGCAAAATCTTCGAACCAGCTTATGTTAAAAACTTTATCAAACCCTAACGAGTAAGGCATAAAGTAACTAATACAAGAAAAGGCTATCCACCAAGGTGCACTCACTAGTGACCACAATATAAACTTTTGACAATTAAAACTGACTTGTTTGAGTCTGAACAACACAAAACGAGATACGACAGCAACAGTTGCAATACCGATCACAAATGCAAGCACTGAAACACTGAGCAAATTTAGAACGATTGCCATATCTCCAACTAACATAATTAAGCCCGCTCCTTTCTAAGCTGGCGTTGCTTCTCGATCATTTTTTCTAATGTATCAAGTTGTTCGTCATTAAGCTGTGCCGAAGCAGAACTGAACGCAGCAATTAAGCTATTTTCACCATCATCAACAAAGTCACTGGTTACATTTGAAATAAGTTGAGCAATTAAGCCTTCACGATCTACTCTGGCTGAATAACAATACGCATGGCCTTGTTTAGTGCGTTTAAGTAATTCTTTTTTAAATAACCTATCAAGCGTACTTTGGATAGTATTTAACGAATTACCACGAGCTAACCCCAGTACTTTATGTACTTGCTTTGCATCCGCTTCTTTCACATTCCAGAAATGTTGAAGCACTAACTTTTCTAGTTCACCTAACTGCATAACACTTTACTCTATTTAATTCGTTGGCTATATTGTCACAACAAAAACCGATAGGCAATCGGTTTTTTCATTTAAGGACATTATATGGGTTGGCTAATAACTAAGTATTTGATCACCGCTACGGTCATTGTCGCGGCATCAGAACTAGCAAAACGAAATGATAAACTAGGCGCACTCATAGTGGCCTTACCGACAGTCACAATTTTAGCCATGATTTGGTTATATGTTGAAAAGCAGCCGTCAGAGAAAATAGCCAATCATGCTTGGTACACTTTTTGGTATGTACTTCCCACATTGCCCATGTTTTTACTTTTCCCCATGCTGATGCAGCGCTACAGTTTTTGGCTATCGTTACTCATCAGCTCATTAATAACTGTAATTTGCTTTTGGCTGCTTTCTTTATTGCTGAAGCTGTTTGGAATAGATTTGCTTCCTTGAGGTTAACAGCAAGGTCCGTTGTTCGCCCCACAGCTGCCATTAGAGTATTTACGTTAACGCGTAATGGGGCGTGCGACGTGAAGTCGTATGAAGCGCTGTTCACCGCTTAAT
>CEQE01145508.1_pt1 | contig 22951 bp, 23 predicted proteins | sample 356201 | NCBI WGS metagenome assembly CEQE01 (sample SAMEA2619970, study PRJEB7988) | marine metagenome | biome: marine biome (ENVO:00000447); feature: mesopelagic zone (ENVO:00000213) & marine oxygen minimum zone (ENVO:01000065); material: "saline water (ENVO:00002010), including plankton...
CAAACGGCAAGTGTAGCCCGGGTAATCGGCCCGGTAAGATCTACAGGCAGGAGCCAGCCATCGGAGCCAGCGTCGACAGTGACAGAGCTGTTACTCTGTATAGCGGATGCTTCGAGGTCGCGGTCTCACTATCGTCCGGCGGGTACATCGTGCCCGTTATTGATGACCCAGCAGAGCGGACCGGATCAGAGAATGTATTCAACATCAAAGCCTATAACAGTCTTGATTTCACCGTGGTTCCAGAATCCGGATACAGCGTTGCCAGCGTTTCGGTCAACGGAGGTGAGGTTACCTTACAGGCCAACCAACGGTACCGACTTCCAGAACTGACTGCAGACCAGACCGTAACGGTTGTTTTTTCTGAAGATCCAGAACCTACTCCAGCTCCAACGCCCGCACCGGATCCAACGCCCGCACCGGATCCAACACCCGCTCCGGATCCAACGCCCGCTCCAAGTCCGCCGGCGGTTACCACCTACACGATTACTGCATCAGTCCTGGCCGGTGACTGTTCGATCTCACCATCGGGCGAGGTGTCGGTGAATGAAGGTGAAGATCAGGCCTTCAATATCGTCGCGAATACAGGGGTTGTTTCGCTTCTGGAGGTAGATGGCGTACCCGAGGCCTGTGACCAGTTCGGTTGCTCTTACACACTCTCCAACGTCACAGCAGATCACACGCTCAACGTGCTCTGCAACTGAGCCCAAATCAGGCCCTCTCCACCCGGCCTTGCGCGCGGCTGACGGGAGCCAGCAGGCTTTGGGGTGTGACAGGTTGCTGCGCACGATGACCTCCATGCCCAGATACTGCCGGTATTTTCTCGATCTCAACGCGCTGAAACACCACATTGGGGTGGGCGTCCCGTTCGGCCCGTAACACAGCAAGGTGCGCGTTGCTGATATAAAGGACGTTGGGCCGGACGTGGCGGGACTGCTGCTCGCCCCGAAAAGCTGATGGATAAAACTTCACACGGCCCTTTCACTAGCAAAGGGCTGTCAGAGATTGACCGGGTGCACGCGAAACCAATCCCCGGACCGATTGTGAGGCCCCGCAAGACAATATGGGGCATGGAAAATTACAGTTCAGAAAGGGGAGATAAGCGATAGCCGTTCTGTGGTCCTACCGCCATGAGGGCAGGCACTATGAGGTCCGGGGTGCCGGGTCGAGCGTCCGTTTGTATACCGACGGCATCCTTCACAGTCAGTTCAATCCCCGCCGCCTCGTCACCGGCAGCATATGGGATCTGTTGTGGCTTGGCCTGTATTTTCATCCCCGGCCTGAGCCCTCGCGGGTTCTGGTCCTCGGGCTTGGTGCCGGCACCGCGGTGCTGCAACTGCAGGCATTGTTTGCAACTGCACAGTTCACCGCCATAGAGCAGGAGCCCGTTCATATCAAAGTGGCAAGAGCACACTTTGGAATCGATGAGGCGAGAACGAAAATTCATCGTCAGGATGCTGTTACTTTTGTTGCGCGGTACCGGGGGCCGCGTTTTGATTTCGTCATCGATGACCTTTTTACCGGGAGCGCAGGAACCCCAAGACGCGCTGTGCCCTGTGATCGCAAATGGCTGCAACTTCTGGAAGGATGTCTTGCCCCGCACGGTATCCTGAGCATCAATTTTGCGGACCACGCCGAACTTAAAGCCGCTGCACTTCAGGATCGCCTGAAGACAACTGGCCGGTTTAAAAGCGGCTTCGGTCTGAGATGCCCGGCAACAGAAAACGTCATTGCCGCGCTGCTGCCATTTGCAGCGCAAAGCGCGGACCTGCGCGCTCACCTGACGGCGACACCCGGTTTGGCATCGTTTCTGAAAAGCGGACACCTTCGTTTTCAGGTGCGGCGGATAGATTGTGGGTCCTAGCGGTTTTGCAGCGAGAATAGCCACCGCCCGAAGGTAGGGTTAGACTCCACCATGACGTTACCAGGAAGTACCGCTTCTTAAGCGTCACCACCCACCAGCCCGGAAACCGCGGTATGAGCACCGATAATTCCCCGCAGAACATGGCGATCTTCTGCGACTTTGAAAACATCGCACTTGGCGTTCGTGAATTCAGCAATAAACCCTTCAGCATGAAACTGGTGCTCGAAAGGCTCCTGCTGAAAGGCAATATCGTGGTCAAGAAAGCCTATGCCGACTGGGACCGCTATCAGAGTTTCAAGGCGCCGATGCACGAGGCAGCATTTGAACTGATTGAGATTCCCCACGTCCGCCAGTCGGGCAAGAACTCGGCGGACATCCGGATGGTCGTTGATGCATTGGATCTTTGTTACACCAAATCCCACGTCAACTGTTTCGTTATCCTGAGCGGGGACTCGGATTTTTCACCCCTGGTCAGCAAACTTCGGGAGAACAACAAGTATGTGGTCGGGGTCGGCGTCAAGAGCTCCACCTCCGACCTGCTGACGGCCAACTGTGATGAATTCATCTTTTACGATGATCTTGCCGGGCGCGCCGGCCCCGCGCGGAAAAAAAAGGCCAAGGCACGAACAAAAAAGAAAAAGTCGGCAATGAGCGAGGATGAGAAGCGCCGCCAGGACGCGATTGATATGGTGATGGCGACGCTCGATGATATTTTCGAAGAGCGGGGAGACGGCACAAAAGTCTGGGGTTCGATGATCAAGCAGACGCTGAAACGCCGCCAGCCGGGATTCAGCGAGCGCTATCACGGATTCCAGTCTTTTGGTGAGCTACTGGAAGAAGCTGCCAGCCGGGGACTTTTGCAGTTGCAGCACGATGAAAAGTCCGGCGGCTACATCATCACGGGAACGTCCTGAGGCAGGCGCCGCCGTTCCGCGATTGATCCCGGCCTGACCGGACGCCGCGCAACAAGATGCAGGGTTTTGTGCCCCCCGATGCGCAGACGAATGTCTCGCAGCAGCACTGGGCCGTGATTTATATGCCGGGGCGCAACCCGCTCTCATGAGTCATGGGCCGGCGACCGTGTGATCAAGGCGATGGAGTAGACTATCACTATAGAATTGATCAGCGTTAAAGAACGTCGTCTCATGACCATTCGTACCCTCCTTTTTATCACCCTTTCGTTTTTCACCGTTACCGCTTTCGCGCAGAGTGTTCCAAAGGATGTTATTAAGGCATCAAAAATCCCAGCCCATACAGTAGGTTTAGGTGTTATTGCTTCTTGGAGTGTTCCAAAGCCCGTTCAGGACAAGGCCGCTGCACTCATTCCCGACCAGCTTCCGGACTCGGTGGTGACGACGCCCGTGCCCGGTTTGTACGAAGTGACCTTCGGGACCCAGGTGGTCTATCTCTTTGAGGATGGCCGCCACCTGCTCAGCGGTGACCTGATTGATCTCGATGCCGGCGCCAACCTGACCGAAGATGCCAGAAAGTCGGGCCGCAAGGCGGTGATCGATGGTCTGGACGAAGCCGGCATGGTGGTCTTTTCGCCATCAGAAACCATCAGCTCCATCACCGTGTTCACCGATCCTGAGTGCGGCTACTGCGTGCGTTTGCACAAGGAGATTAATCAGTTGCTGGCCGCTGGCGTGCAGGTGCGCTACCTCGCCTATCCCCGCGCCGGGGTCCAGTCTTCCTCCTTCGATACGCTGGTATCGGTGTGGTGTTCTGATGACCCGCAGCAGGCGATGACCGACGCAAAGTCAGGCAGAGCGGTAGAACCGCGCAGCTGTAGAACCGATATCGCGAGGCACATGGAGGCAGCGCAGGGAGTGGGGGTTCGCGGCACACCGACCATTGTGCTGCAGGATGGCAAGACCATTCCCGGTTATGTGCCTGCCGGGGAATTGATTCCCATGGCCCACGCAGCGGCTTCGGCAATTAACTGATCCATCGGAGTGAGGTACCGCACAGTGTTGCTGCGTGCGGCGATTGCTTTTCTTGCCGTACTTGCTGCGGCTGATGCATCTGCAGGGGGTACCGGTGCGACAGCGCTTTCGCCCGTGCCATCGGAGCATGCATCTCCGCCGACGCTGGTTCTGAACAGCCTCAATGGCGATCAGTACACCCTCGCTGATTTTGCCGGCAAGGTACTGCTCGTGAACTTCTGGGCGACCTGGTGTGCCCCCTGCATCAAGGAACTGCCCTCGATGCAGGCGGCTCGAAGCCGCCTTGCGGGCGAGCCCTTTGAGGTCATTGCCGTTAACGTCGGTGAAGATCCCGCCGAGGTGAAAAATTTTCTCGACCGTCTCGATACGGCGCTGGACTATCTGATCCTGCTCGATGAAAACATGGTCACCACAAAAAAATGGAAAGTGCGGGTATTGCCCACAACCTACATCGTTGACGCGCAGGGTCAGGCCCGTTATGTGGCCATGGGGGAGCGCGATTTCGGCGCTGCCGAGATCGTCTCCATGATCAGGGCACTCGCCCAAACGCAAGCGTCAGCATCGGATGGCTAGGAACCGCTTTTTGCCGGCCGGCGTCTGGCAACCCATCGGTGCCTCGGCTGGCCGGCGTTCTGGAGCACTTCGATGAAGTCATTGCGCTTTCTGGCGCCGCTGCTGATCTTTGTTGTGGTCGGCATATTCCTCGCCGTTGGGCTGAAGCTCGATCCGCGGGAGGTGCCCTCCCCGCTGATCGATAAGCCCGCGCCGCAGTTTGAACTGCCGCGCCTGCTGCAGATGGACGGGGTTGTCGGGACCGCTGACCTGCGCGGTGAGGTGTGGCTTTTGAACGTCTGGGCGTCGTGGTGTACAGCCTGCCGCGTCGAGCATCCGCTGCTGAACGATCTTGCCGGAAGGCAGATCGTCAGGATCGTGGGTCTTAACTACAAAGACGCGCCAGCCGATGCCCGAACCTGGCTGCGCGAGTTTGGAAACCCCTACAACATGATTGCTGTGGACAGCGAGGGAGAAGCCGGCATCGACTGGGGTGTCTATGGCGTACCTGAAACTTTTGTCATCGATCGTTCGGGGGTGATCCGCTATAAGCACATCGGTCCGCTCGATGCCAAGGTGCTGAACGAGACCATCGTGCCGCTGATCAGGCAACTCACCGGGTAGGAAACGCCAGCCCTTTAATCCACTGCGGCGGTCCCTGTGCGATAATTTGGGCGCAAATTTCTGGCGGGATTCCCCGCGATTACCCATCAGGTGAAACGGCCGGCGATCCCTGTGCGCTAACGGAGCAGAGTATGTATATCGACTTTGGCGAGATGACACCGCAGCAGGTGTACATCACCATGACCCAGACCGTGATTCCCCGGCCCATTGCCTGGGTTTTGTCGGAGAATCCGGATGGCACGCTGAATCTTGCGCCGTACTCCTATTTCAATGCGGTTTCGAGCGATCCCGCGCTGGTGATGATTTCTGCCGGCGTCAAGCCGGATGGCGGGATCAAGGATACCCGGAACAATATTCGCGACCGGCGCGATTTTGTGGTCCATATTGCAAGTCTCGAGCAGTTGGACGACATGAATGCCTCCTCGGCAAGTCTTGATCCGGGCGTCTCTGAGGTCGAAAAACTGGGTTTGGCGACGGTACCATTTGAGGGATCGCGCCTGCCGCGCCTGGCCGATGCCCGGGTCGCCTTTGCCTGCAGCCTCTACGATATCCACTATATTGGTGATGGCCCCCAGTCACTGATTCTGGGCGAGGTTCACGGCGTTTTCATAGACGATCACGCCATTGGTGAAGATGCCAAGGGGCGGCGCAAGATTCTGGCCGAAAACATCAACCCGATCGGACGGCTGGGTGCGAGCGAATACGTCAGTTTCGGCGAGGTCCTGATCCGCCGCCGCCCGGACTGACGCGTTTAACAGGAGATCTGCGCCAGCAGGCCCTGAATCAGCGCCCGGGCCTGGGCCAGGTAGTTGCCGCCGAAGAGGTTGAAGTGGTTCAGCACGTGGTAGAGGTTGTAGAGGTCGCGCCGGACCTCGTACCCCGGGTCTAGCGGCCACGCGCTGTGGTATGCCTGATAAAACGCGTCCGGTAAGCGGCCAAACAGTTCGGTCATCGCAATTTCCGCCTCGCGATCGCCGAAATAGACAGCCGGGTCGAAAATGACCGGCAGTCCATTTTCGTCAAGACCCCAGTTGCCAGCCCACAGGTCACCATGAAGGAGCGAAGGCCGTGGCCGGTAGTCAGAAAAAAAGGCTTCACACCCTTCGGCCAGTTTCTGTCCCTCGTCAAAAAGGTCCCGGCCCATTCCCGGGGCGGCCAGGGCAAGTTGTGGGCGCAGCCGTTCCTCCCGCCAGAAAATGGGCCATTCGGTATGGCGAGAATTGTGCTGTACCGTCGTGCCGATGAAATTATCGGATTCCCAGCCGAATGTGGTATCGGTGACCCGGTGCAGCCTGGCAAGCGAGAACCCGAACTCGGCCGCACCGCGATCATCTGCCGGCGCGAGATTGAGGTATTCAAGCAGCAAAAAGGCATGATCCCCGGTGACACCGTGGCTGATGACCCTCGGCACTGTTACAGCGAGCGCAGCCTGTAGCGCGGTTAAGCCCTGCGCCTCTGCCTTGAGCCTTGGGTAGTCGGGCGCAGGTGCACACTTAACGAAGAAACATTCGCTGGCATCAGTGAGGCGAAAAGCACGGTCAATGTTTCCCCCGCCAAGCAGTTCTGTTTTCGGCTGACCGAAGGTCCTGCCGGTTGCCGTACGGATCTCGTTCAGGATGTCTTGCGGAAGTTGCATGAGCCAGGACAAAAAGGTGCTAACCTGTGTTAATTATCTTCGGTCTGCATTCAACTCATGAGGCTAAATACCTGATCACAAAGCGTATCGGGCGTCATTGAGGGCGATGGCGGGAGGCGGTGTTTTGCACAATCAGGTATCCGTCGGCGTTGCGCTGGCCCGCCGACAGTAGCCGTCCATGAGGTCTGGACTTTTTGACGCTAAATGCTTGAAAAATCGTTTTTAATTTTATTGCTTAAAAAATAGGCAGTTGCGATAACGGTGCTTTTGACAACCTGTGAAAGTTCCCGGTGTTCCACTTGTGCACAAAGTTATCCACAGATTCTGTGGGCAACCTGAAAACCCTGCGGTCCGTCAATTATTTATGTCCGATTACTTGCGTGTGACAGAAAGTGTAATGTGTAAATTATCAGATGACGCAGGAGTCTTGCGACAGTGAGTGCCAGGAAGATCGTGCAGGTCGCGTTGCCCGTACGGTTGCGTCGCCTGTTTGATTACCGCGCCGATGATTTAGAACGCCTGCCGGCTGACGGCGCCCGGGTACTGGTGCCGCTGCAAAAACGCAAAGTCGTGGGTATTGTCTGCGGCCGGCGCGAATCCAGTGCGCTGCCCCTGGCGAAACTGAGGCGGGTCATCCGGGTTCTCGACGATGTGCCTTTGCTGCCGAAGGAGTTGTTCAGGCTCCTTAACTGGGCCGCGCGTTACTACCATCACCCGCTCGGCGACGTGATGCAGACGGCATTGCCGGTCTTGCTGCGCCGTGACCGGTCGGCGCAACCGAAGCCCGTGTATCACTGGCGGATCTGTGAGGCCGGACGGCAAGGCCTTGACAGCATCCCGGGCCGATACCGCGCCCAGCGGCGGGTCCTGGATCTTCTGGCGGCGGCAGACGGGACGGGTCTGCCGGCCGGGACCCTTTCATCCGAGGTTGCGAACGCAGCGACGGTTCTGGCACGTCTTGAAGCGCAAGGCTGGGCCGAAAAAGTGACGCCGGTTCCGCCTGCAACAGCCGGCACTCGTGAGAAACCCCTCATTCTCAACCAGGCGCAGCAGGCGGCCTGTACAGCGCTTGATGCGGCAGCGGGCTGCTACACGCCCTTTCTGCTCGATGGCGTTACCGGCAGCGGCAAGACAGAGGTTTACCTTGACTGCGTCGCGCGCACGGTCTCGCGGGGGCGCCAGGCTCTGGTGCTGGTGCCCGAGATATCGCTGACACCACAGCTGATCGCCCGCTTTCAGGCGCGTCTTGGGGGTTCTCTGGCGGTGCTGCACTCCGGATTGACCGATACCGAGCGCCACCGGGCCTGGTGGCGGGCCCGCGAGGGCAGTGCGGCCGTGGTGCTGGGCACAAGATCGGCCGTTTTTGCCCCGCTCGCCCGCCCCGGCGTGATTGTGGTGGATGAGGAGCACGACCTTTCCTACAAGCAGCGCGAGGGGTTTCGGTATCACGCCCGGGATATCGCCGTCAAAAGGGCGCAGTTGGCCGAGGTTCCGGTCATTTTGGGTTCGGCCACACCATCTCTGGAAAGTATGGCCAACGCCTTGAGCGGCCGTTACCGCCATCTCAGGCTCAAGTCCCGCGCCGGTTCAGCAAAGATGCCGAGGGTCAAGATTCTTGACCTCAATCGCCTTGCAGTAAATGACGGGCTTTCGGCGCCGATCGTGGGCGCCATCGGAGACTGCATTTCCCGCGGTCAGCAGAGCCTGGTATTCGTGAATCGCCGCGGATTTGCGCCTGTGGTCGTCTGTACCCAGTGCGGCTGGCAGGCGCTGTGCCGGCGCTGCGATGCCAGACAGACCCTGCATCGACGCAGCGGCCGGGTCATCTGCCACCACTGCGGGAGTCAGGCTGCGGCACCAATAGAGTGCCCGAAGTGTCAAACGCAGACGCTTTTCCCTGCGGGTGAGGGCACCCAGCGGGTCGAAGAGGCACTGGTCCGGATTTTCCCCAAGGCCCGCGTGATCCGGCTCGACAGTGATGTCGCCGGTCCACCGGAAGAAATCACCAGAGTGCTTCAAGCGGTGCGTGAGCGCGAGGTCGATATCCTGGTCGGGACACAAATGCTATCGAAAGGCCACGACTTTGCCGGCGTGACCCTGGTCTGTGTGCTCTCGGCTGACCAGGGCCTCTACAGTCTCGACTTTCGGGGTCCGGAAAGACTTTTCCAGCAGCTCGCGCAGGTATCCGGCCGGGCGGGAAGGCGGGAAAGCCCCGGGGCAGTATTGGTGCAGACAGCCCATCCGGAAAGTCCCGCGTTTTCCCGGCTCGAAAAACACGATTTTGCCGGATTTGCAGGGGATGCCCTGATGGAGCGCCAGGCTGCAGGGTATCCGCCTTATGTGCGCTTTGCCCTGCTGCGGGCCGAATCGACCCGCAGCGGTGCGCCGCTGACTTTTCTGCGCTCTGCTGCGCTTGCCGGGCGGGCAGTGCCGTCCCGCGAGGGTGTTGAGATAATGACCCCGGTACCGTCACCGATGGAGCGCCGGGCAGGGCGATACCGGGCGCAGTTACTGGTCAGGAGTAAGGACGAGAGCCGGTTCCACCGCTTTCTCGAAGACTGGGTGCTTGGCATTGAGGAGTCGACGGAGGCGGCACGGGTCCGCTGGTCAATCGACGTTGACCCCCAGGAGATGTACTGACCCAAACGTGTCTCTTGAGCGCGCAATCAGCCCTTACCGGGGCCTAGGGATAGCGACAGCGAAGCGCCCTGGGGGGTTTTCATCCCGCCTGGGCTTGGTCAGAATCACCCGCTGCGTCTGAATCATGTCTGGATCGAATCCGTGCCCAAGTTGAGCCTTTCGAAGGTACTGCGCCCGACAGCGAAGGCCTACACCCTGCCCCCGGCCTGTTATGTGGATGAGGAGATTCTGGCTTTTGAGCACGAATACCTGTTCGCCGGAGGCTGGGTCAGTGCAGGCCGGGCCGGGGATCTTGCACAGACCGGGGATTATCTGGCGTTTACCGTCGCCGATACTCCGCTCATAGCTATCCGGGGCGAGGACCACGGACTTCGCGTGTTTGCCAACACCTGCCGTCATCGGGGGATGCGCCTGGTTGAGCCGGGCCGGGGCCATTGCAGCCGGTTCGTCTGCCCGTTTCACGGGTGGTGCTACCGGCTGGACGGCAGTCTTTCCGCCGCGCCCAGAATGGGCGGCGCCGACGGTTTTGATTCCGCAGACTTTGGTCTTGTTCAGGTCCCGAGCGAGGAGCGGGCCGGTTTTCTGTTTGTAAATGTCGATGCCAAAGCGCCGGCGCTGGACGACTGGCTGGGTGATTTTGAGAACGTTCACGAGCCCTGGCGGCTCGGGTCCCTGATCACCGGGAGCCAGCGCGATTTCACCGTCGACTGTAACTGGAAGCTCTTCATCGAGGTCTTCAACGATTACTACCACCTGCGCAAGGTGCATCCGCAGACACTGTCAACGCTGTACGCCGACCCTGACCCGGTGGATGAGACACGCGGGGCATTTGTCAGCCAGTTTGGTGAGCACGCGCGGCGCGGCAGCGTCGGGGTCCTTGAGGAGGCGGGCAGCGGACTTGACCCCTTGCCCGGTTTATCGGGCCGGCTGGTGGACGGAACCCGATATACCTGGGTTTACCCTGGTCTCACGTTTGCGGCTTCCCGGGATGCTGTCTGGGCGCTGGAGGCCGCCCCGGCCGGTGTGTCGACGACGACGGTACGCCTGAGCCTGCTGTTTGACAGCGCCAGCGCATCGGCCGGGGATTTCGAGACGATTCTTGGCCGGTATGAAAACCGTATGGCCGTGGGCCTCGATGAGGATATCGCCGTGCTTGAGGCACAGCAACCGGGCCTTCGGTCCAGCCTTTCCCGCGCCGGGCGGGTCTGCCCGGAACTTGAGCCGAGCGTTCACGCCTTTCACCGCTGGTATGCCGATCAGTTGATCAGCGCCGGACTGGGGACCGCTTAGCGTCTTGACGGCCTGCTAGGGTCTGTGGGCACTGGCGAGATAGTCTTCCGACTGAAACTCGTGCAGCCGGCTTGCGGTACGGGCAAAGTCTGCTGCCAGACGCACTCCCTGATACAGCGCGTTGGCGGGCGCTGCTGCTGAAACCACCACATTGACCCTTCGATCGTAGAGCTCGTCAATCAACTCGATAAGACGCCGGGCTGCATCCTCGCGATCGGCGCCCAAGCACGGGATGCCGCTTAACAGGAGTGTATGGCAACTCCTCGACAGTTCCGCATAGTCGACTTTGGATCGCGGCCCCTCACAAAGGGCTTCAAAATCAAACCAGATGACGCCATCGCCCCTGGCCCTGATCGGAATCTGACGACGGTTGAGAGTCAGTACATCCGGCGATATCGCGGCCTTGGGATCGATCGTGAGCAGCAGCGAACGCATACCAGCCTCGGCCCGGGTGTCGTCTGGCACATGATAGGTCGGTAGCGATCCCAGCATTTCCAGCCGGTAGTCACGATCCCCGTCGAGGTGTACGACTTGAGCATGGCGCTCGATCAGTTCAATAGCGGGCAAAAAGCGGTCGCGCTGCAGGCCCTGCCGGTAAAGCAGGCGCGGCGGTGTGTTCGAGGTGAATATCAGGGTAAGGCCGTTTTCGACCAGTGCGTGCAGCAGTCCCGACAGGATCATGGCGTCACCAATGTCCGAGACGTGAAACTCGTCGAAGCCGAGCACACGGGTCTTCGCGCTGATCTCCCGGCTGATCCGGCGCAGCGGATCCTTCTGTTGCGGCCGGCGCCGCAGGCCATCATGAATCTCCAGCATGAAGCGGTGAAAGTGCACCCGGCGGCAGGTCTCCTCTGGCAGGGCCTCGAGCAGGGTATCCATGATCAGCGTTTTGCCCCGGCCCACCGAACCCCACAGATAGATTCCCCGGATGGGGGTTATCGGGTTTTTGCGAAGCCGCAAGCGGCGAGCAAGACCCCAGGGCACCTTCGGGGAGGATTCAGCAAAAGCCTGATTGAGCCGGTCGGCGAGGGAGGCGCAGGTCTTGAGCGCCTGCTGCTGATGCTGGTCGGGGTCGGCGTCAGTCCGGGCAAGCCGACCGATGAAGGTAGCGCTAAGGGATTCGTCGGGCCGTGTCACGCTCAGATGAGGGCAGACGCGGCGACGGCAATGCCGTCATGGTCTGCCCACAAATGATGGCCCGGGACAAAACGGATATCTGCAAAGCGGACGCTGAGCTGGGTCTGGCCCTCTCCACGTTTCACGCTCTTGGCCGGACAGCTGGCGAGTGCCTTGATCCCGATCGGCAGTTCGGCAAGCTGCTGGCGGTCGCGGATACAGCCGTTGATCACCAGGCCGGACCAGCCGTTGTCAGCCGCAAGCGCCCCGATCTGATCCCCAACAAGTGCGCATCGCAGCGATCCACCGCCGTCAACCACGAGCACCCGGCCGGCGCCCTCGGTCTCCAGCATCGAGCGAACCAGCGTGTTGTCCTCAAATACCTTGACCGTCGCGATCTCCCCTGAAAAACACGGCGCGCCGCCGAAATCCCGAAACAGCGGTGCCGCCACCTGAAGGCGGTCGCCGAATTCATCATAGAGGTCAGCGGTGCGGGTCACGCGGCATCGGCCCCTCGGGCGTCCCGGAAAAACCCAAGGATATCGTCAAACGCACCAAGACCCCTGAATTCCTGTGTGTCCATGGCCTCGCGGGTGGAGTCCGGACGGGGCACGGCAAGCAGATGGGATATTCCGTAGGCGGCTGCGGCCCGCAGCACGGCCAGGTTGTCGTCAATGAACAGGGTCTTATCAGGGGCAAAGGGCTCGGTCTCCTGCAGCAGTTCCCAGAATAGATCGTGCTCCTTGGGGTATCCCAGTTCATGGGAACTGATGATGCGGTCAAACAGGGGCCCAATGCCGGTCTGATCGATTTTGAGGTCGATCGTTTCCGGGTGGGCGTTGCTGACGAGTACAACCCGCCGCTGGTCGCCGTGCAGCGTCGCAAGAAAATCCTGTGCCCCCGGGCGGGTCCGGATAAGGTGGCGTTTGGCCGCCTTCAGGGCCATGATGTCAAGGTTCAGTTCACGGCTCCAGAAATCCGTGCAGTACCAGTCCAGCGTACCGCGCAGTTCCTTCATCCGGCCCAGAACATCAGCGCGCGCTTTTTCCGGCGCCAGCTGATGATGCTGCGCGTAGTGCTCGGGAATAAATTCAGCCCAGAAATGATTATCGAAATAAAGATCGAGCAGGGTGCCGTCGAGATCCAGAAATACCGATTCAATGTCATTCCAGTCGATCATGGGCTGCCCGAAAGCGGGCCGGTGATGAGATCCGGCGGTTTTGCGATGATCGCCTTATTCTAGCGTCGCGACAGGGCAAGACGATTCGCCCCCCGGGGGGTCATGATACTCAAGTTGTCTCGCCCGTCGGCCTGGGTTAATCTGCCGGCACTACCCATCCAGGGTGAGCCCCGCGGTTATGAGTACCTTGCCCGAAATCCTGAATACGACGCCGGTTGCGACCAGCCGGCTTTTTTCTATTGAGCAGGTTGAACTTCGTTTTTCCAATGGCACGGAGGCGTGTTTTGAGCGGCTCGTGGGTCAGGGGAACGGCGCGGTGCTGGTGGTGCCAATGCAAACCGAAGAAACGCTTTTGCTGATCCGCGAGTATGCGGTGGGTGTGGAGTGCTATGAACTCAGTTTCGTCAAAGGCCGGGTTGACGCGGGCGAGACGCCGGAGCAGGCCGCCCATCGGGAACTTCGGGAGGAAACCGGCTTCGATGCCGGCAGGATGGAGGCATTAGCGACCGTCTCACTGACGCCCGCCTATTCAGATTACCGCACCCATATCTTCCTGGCACAGGATTTGTTTGCCTCACCATTGTTGGGCGACGAGCCCGAACCGCTTGAGACCCAGTCATGGCGGTTATCGGATCTGCCGGAACTGCGTGCCCGGGAGGATTTTTCGGACGCCCGCAGCATTCTGGCAACCTACCTTGCCGTAGAGCGGATCAGGCCATGAACGCCGCCGAAGGGCTCAAGGTCGAAGCCATCGCGGAGGTTGCAAGAACCGCCGGTGCGGCGATCATGGAGGTCTACGAGCGCGAGTATGAAATCATTGAAAAAGCCGATGGTTCGCCGGTCACCACCGCCGATCACCGGGCGCACGACATCATTGTCGAGCATCTGCAGGCCCTGACACCCGAGATTCTCGTCGTTTCAGAAGAGTCCAAGGATATCGACGCCACCGGGCGCCTTCACTGTGCCAAGGTGTGGCTGGTGGATCCGCTGGACGGAACCAAGGAGTTCATCCGCCGCAACGGTGAGTTCACGGTCAACATCGGCCTGGCAGAACAGGGCCGGCCGATCCTGGGCGTGGTCTACAGCCCCAGTTCCGGGGTCTGCTACTTTGCGGCGCAGGGGGAGGGTGCCTGGCGTCAACAAGGGTCGGGGTCACCTGAGCCGATCCGCGTCAGTGCCTACGATCCCGCCCGCCCGCGAATGGTCGCAAGCCGCTCGCATGCCGGTGAAGCCGTGAGTGCCTTTCGCGATGCCCTGGCTGCAGCCAGCGGCTGTGATCCGACTATCGTCAGCATGGGCAGTGCGCTCAAGGTCTGCGTGGTTGCCGAAGGGAACGCCGACGTATACCCGCGCCTTGCGCCCACCTCCGAATGGGATACCTGTGCCTCGCACTGTGTACTGACCGAGGCCGGTGGACGATTGGTCGACTGCCAGGGCACTGACCTCAGTTACAACAAGAAAAACATCCTCAACCCCTGGTTTGTGGCGCTGGCTGATCCGGATGTCGATTGGCTGCAGTTCTGCCCGCCGCAGGATTCTTAAGGGGCAACAGCAGGCTTTTCGGGCGGGGGTGTTAAGCCCCGCCGGACTATAATGAGCGTGATCCCGGGCCCACGGAACTTTCGGTCCTGAAAAAACAGTGGACACGCTTCCTTTCACGAAAATGCACTCGCTGGGCAACGACTTCGTCATGCTCGACGGTGTCAGCGCGCCCATCGCGCTCAGCCCTGAAGCCGTGCGCAATATTGCTGACCGTCACCGCGGAATCGGCTGTGATCAGCTGATCGTGGCAGAGCCTTGTGCTGATGGCGCCGACTTCTTCATGCGCATCTATAACACCGACGGCAGCGAATCAGGCCAGTGCGGCAATGGTGCCCGCTGCCTCAGCCGGTTTGTCAGGGAGCAGGGCCTGACCGAAAAGCAGACCCTTGAAATCGAAACCATAAGTACGCGCTTTACATTGTCGCTTGGCACAAAGGGTCAGGTGAGTGCCGAGCTCGCGGCGCCGGTTTTCGAACCACAGAAGATCCCGTTTCGGGCCGGAGAGATGGCTGACGGTTATTCGGTGTCGGTAGGGGGGCAGACATTCCGTATCGGTGCTGTCTCCGTCGGGAATCCCCACGCGGTGCTGCTGGTGGACGATATCGACAATGCCGGGGTAGCCGAGATCGGTCCGGCGATTGAGTATCATCCTGACTTTCCAGAGCGGACCAATGTCGGCTTTGTCCAGATCGAGGATCGTGCGCACCTCAAGCTGCGGGTGTGGGAACGCGGTGTGGGCGAGACCCTGGCCTGCGGCAGCGGCGCTTGCGCCGCGGTCTCGGTCTGCCGCCGATGGGAACTGATCGATGACAGCGTCAGTGTGACCCTGCCCGGCGGGACGCTTGCGCTCTTTTGGCCAGGCAGCGGTCCGGTCCGCATGTCCGGCCCGACTGAACGGGTCTTCGACGGCCTCTGGTCATTGGAATAACATGGACCCCTCCGAAGGCGTCAACAACAGCATGGGCGGGGGTCTGGATGAAAACGAGGTGGCTGATTTTCTCCGGGCGCACCCGGATTTCTTTGAGCGCCATCTTGCCCTGCTGAGCGAACTCGTGGTGCCGCATTCGTCCCGCGGCGGAGCGGTATCACTGCTGGAGCGCCAGGTTGGTGTGCTGCGCGACCAGCTCAGTATTGAAAAAAACCGGCTCAGCAGCCTGATCGGTGAGGCCAAGGAAAACTCCCGCCTGCAGCAGCGCCTGCAAAGGTGTTTTGAACGGATCGTGCGCACGCGCGATATGGCCGAACTGCTCGAAGCCGTGCCCCGGGTGTTACAGGCCGAGTTCGGCCTGGTGACAGCGGTGGTGCAGTTCACCGATCACAGCGCAAGAGATGTCGTCCCGATAGGCGCACTGGTATCGATCGATGACGAGAATGTTGCCCTGGTGATGCGCCGGCTGTCCGGAAAGGCCTGTCTGCTGGAGGCGCCTTTGTCGGGTGAAACAGCAGGACTGCTGGATCCGGCGAGTGCAGCGCAGGCGGCATCCTGTGCCGTGCTGCCGGTAGTCGGCCGCAGCGGTACGCCGCTCGGGTGGATTATTCTGGTGTCTCGCGATCCCGAGCACTACCGGCCCGATATGGATACGATCCTGCTGGAAGGGCTGGCCGGGCTGATCGGCGCCACCTGCATTCGTCTGGGTCTTTCCTGAACGCATACCATGTCGGACACCGATAAAACCATAAGCGCCTTCGTTGAGCACCTGCGTTACGAGCGGCGCCTGTCGGAACATACCGTGTCGGCGTATCAGCGGGATCTTGCACGTCTGAGCGAGTTCCTGTCGACGCGGGGTATCGGCAGCCTCGCCAAACTGGCGCCGCCGCAGGCGAGACTGTTTGCGGCAGGCCTGCGCCACGCGGGTCTGTCGAGCCGTTCGATCAGCCGGGCACTCTCAGCGGCGCGGTCATGCTATCGGTATCTGGTGCGCGAGAAGCAGGCAAAGATCAATCCCTTCGACGGTATTTCCGCCCCGCGCGGTGAGCGCAAGCTGCCCAAGACGCTGAACATCGAAGAGGCCGCGCAACTGGTATCTATCAATCCGGTTTCCGATCAGGACTTTCGTGATCACGCGATTCTGGAGCTTTTTTATTCTTCGGGCCTTCGCCTGTCAGAACTGGCGCGCACCGATCTTAAGGATATTGACTTAAGTGCTGGTACGCTGGTGGTGACCGGCAAGGGCGGCAAGACCCGGATCGTCCCCGTTGGCCGCCACGCCGTCACGGCCATCCGTGAGTGGATGAAGCGGCGGGATCACTGGGCGGGTTCCGATGAAGAAGCGCTCTTTGTGGGCCGCGCGGGCAGCCGCTTGGGAGCGCGCGCGATTCAGAAGCGGGTAGAAGTCTGGGCGCTTCGGCAGGGACTGGATCGGGGTGTGCATCCGCATATGCTCCGCCACTCCTTCGCCAGTCATCTTCTGGAATCGAGTTCCGATCTGCGCGCCGTCCAGGAGTTGCTCGGTCATGCCGATATATCCACCACGCAGGTCTACACCCATCTCGATTTTCAGCACCTCGCCAAGGTGTACGACAAGGCGCACCCAAGAGCCCGTCGCCGACGCTGAACGCGGTTGGCTTGGATTCGCACCCCCCAAAGCCGCGTTCTTTGCGGACACTGCCCGGCACCATTTCGCGGCAGGCTTTAAGCGAGGTGGCCGATGTTTGGCCGGGGTCTGCGTCGCGGATGAAGCGGTATCGGACGCGGGGGGCATCTTCGGGCCGGATAAGCGCCTGATATACATGATAATATTGGGGTTACACCGCGCTGGTTCCAGTTTGGTGTTCTGCGAATCGTTTCCCATCTGAGAGGGGTTATTTATGTCTTCTGTTGCTCTGATTCCTGTGGTTTTGGGTGTCATCGGTCTTCTGGCGGCGTTTGTTGTCTACCGCTCGGTCCTTGCCTATTCCCCAGGCACCGGAAAGGTTTCTGAGATTGGCGAAAAAATCCACAAGGGCGCGCTGGTCTTCATGCGCCGCGAGTATTCCTACCTTGCGATTTTTGCGATCATTGTCGGCGTACTGATTTTTATCTCCGATCTCGGCTGGCGAACAACGGTCGCGTTTTTCGTCGGTGCGCTCGCCTCCGCATCGGCGGGTTATATCGGGATGTTTACCGCCACCCGGGCGAATGTCCGCACGACCACCGCGGCGGCTGAAAGCGGGGCAGCGGCTGCCCTGACCGTGGCGTTCTTCGGCGGCTCGATCATGGGCCTCACCGTGGCGGCTATGGGATTGCTGGGTCTGGGCATCCTGTATCTTGCCTTCGGCGGTGATCCCCATACCGCACACGTGATTCACGGATTCGGCATGGGCGCATCTTCAGTGGCACTGTTCTCCCGTGTTGGCGGGGGCATCTTCACCAAGAGTGCTGATGTCGGCGCGGACCTGGTGGGCAAGGTTGAAGCTGGTATCCCCGAGGATGATCCCCGCAACCCCGGCGTCATCGCGGATAACGTCGGCGACAACGTCGGCGACGTGGCCGGTATGGGCTCGGATATCTTTGAGTCCTACTGCGGCTCGATGATTGCCACGATCGCCATTGCGGCAACACTGGGTCCGGAGGTGATCAGCGCGCTCGCGGGCGGTGATCAGTCGAAACTGATGTTTCTGCCGCTGGCGCTGGCGTCGGTGGGCATTCTGTGTTCTCTGGCCGGAATCGCGCTGGTCAAGGGCGCCTCGAGCAAGGCCCCGGATAAGGCACTTCGGACCGGTACCATCGGCGCAACAGTGATTTTCATTATTGCCGCGCTGGCGCTGACCTGGTGGTCTGATATCAGTCTCAAAATCTGGTGGTCGGTCCTGGTCGGTGCTCTCGGCGGCATCGTGATTGGCCTTGTGACCGAGTACTACACCGCAGGGCCCCCGGTCCGGAAAATCGCCGGTGCCGGTGAGACCGGACCCGCGACCATTATGATCACCGGTCTCTCCGTGGGTATGCAGTCCGTGGTGGTGCCGGTGCTGATGCTGTGCGTCATCATCCTGGTGTCGAGCTGGCTGGCCGGTCTCTACGGGGTCGGTATTGCCGCGGTTGGCATGCTTGCGACCGTGGGCATCACGATGGCGATCGACGCCTACGGGCCGGTGGCTGACAATGCCGGCGGCATTGCCGAGATGGCAGGCCTGGGTGAGGAGGTCCGTGAAATCACCGATACCCTGGATGAACTGGGCAACACCACCGCGGCTATCGGCAAGGGTTTTGCGATTGGGGCAGCGGCCCTGGCAGCACTTGCCATCATCTCGGCTTACATCGAGACAGTGGCTTTCCACGTCCCGGATTTCAGTCTGCGGATCAACGATCCGGTGGTACTGGCCGGGATGTTCCTCGGCGGGATTTTTCCATTCCTGGTCAGCAGCCTGACCATGACGGCAGTGGGAGACGCGGCATTCGAAATGATCCATGAAATCCGGCGTCAGTTCAAAGAAATCCCCGGCCTGCTTGAGGGCAATGCGGAGCCCGATACCGAGCGATGTGTCGAAATCGCGACCACCGCGGCGCTGAAGCGGATGATCGCCCCCGGGGTGCTCGCCGTTGGTTCGCCGGTCGTGGTCGGTTTTGCGCTTGGTCCTGCGGCGCTCGGCGGCATGCTGGGCGGCGCCCTTTTGGGCTGTGTCCTGCTGGCGCTGACCATGGCGAACGCAGGCGGGGCCTGGGATAACGCCAAAAAATACATCGAGAAAGGCAACCTCGGCGGCAAAGGATCCGAGGTGCACAAGGCTGCTGTTGTGGGCGACACAGTCGGAGATCCGTTCAAGGACACCTCCGGGCCCTCGATGAACATCCTGATCAACGTGATGGCGATTGTCTCTCTGGTGATCGCGCCTTTGTTGGGCACGCCTTTGTTGGTGTTGGGCTGATCGTTTCAGGCATCTTGTGAAAGGGCCGGCAAAAGCCGGCCTTTTTTTTATCCGCGTCACGGGCAACAATAAAGCCCCAGTCCTTAACCCCCAAGGCGACACACGATGACCATACCGAGGATCCGGCCCGCTGCTGAGGCGGACCTTGAGGCGGTACGCCGGATTTACGAACACGAGGTGCTGAACGGGACCGCTTCGTTTGAAATCGACCCACCGGATCTTGAGTCGATCCGCGAACGCTGGCGAAGGGCCGGTCAGGCGGGCCTGCCCTTTCTGGTGGCGCATGAGGATAACGAGGTCGTGGCTTTCGCCTATGCGCTGCCGTACCGGCCGAGACCGGCTTATCGTTTCACCGTGGAACACTCGATCTATGTCGCCCCACCCTGGCGTCGACAGGGTATCGGCAAGCGTCTTCTTGACTGTCTCGTCGAGGCCCTTGAACTTTGCGGCGTGCGCGAGATCGTCGGCATCATCGGGGACAGCGCCAATCGTGCATCGCTGCTTGCGCACGAACGGGCGGGCTTTCGCCAGGTCGGTACACTGCAAAACGTCGGCTGGAAGTTTGACCGCTGGCTGGATACGGTGATCGTGCAGCGCAGTCTTGAGCCCGATACCCGCAAGCCGCCAAAGGCCGGCCCATGACCCCTGCACTTCCCTGTGTACTTGACCATCTGGTCATCGGCGCACGGTCCCTGGAAGAAGGCCGCGGTTTTGTTGCTGATCTTCTGGGCGTGTCCCCTGTGGCGGGCGGTACGCATCCTCATATGGGAACCCACAATGTCCTGCTGTCGCTGGGGGGTTCTGTCTACCTGGAGGTGATCGCGGTGGACCCCGAGGCTGAACCGCCAGACCGGCCGCGCTGGTTTTCACTCGATAATCCTAGGATTCGGCAGGCCCTTGAGCAGGGACCCCGGCTGCTTACCTGGGTGGTGCGCACCGCGGATATCGCAGGTCTCGACCGTCTTGCCCCTTATGCGACCTGCGAGGTCCGCGAGATGTCGCGCGGTGACCTCAGGTGGCTGTTTGCTTTCACCGAGGACGGCGAGTGTCCTGGCGGCGGTCTGCTGCCGCATGTGATCGAGTGGTGCGGATCAGCGCACCCGAGCGATGTATTGCCTGCCTCCAGTTGCCGCTTCAGTGCTTTGAAGGGTCACTTCGATGGCGCTGACAGTGCCATCGCTACGCTCGCTGACATGGGCCTTGAAAGTCTTTTCAGCGGACAGACATCCGGGCAAGCCGGTGAGCGGGTGTCTGCGGTGATCAAGACGCCGCGCGGCGAGATCACATTTTGAATCTGCTCACGGGATACTGGAATCGTTTCGCATGAGCGGGCTCCAAGGCCGGCCGAAACCGCGTCCCGAGTGGCGGGGCGCCGTCAAACTGCTGTTTGCGTTTCAGCGCAATCAGACCCCAGGCAAACTGGAAACGGTTTCGCATGACGACACCCGGGTCGACATCTACGATCCCCCCACGGCACCGATGGCTACCGTGATCTTTGTGCCGGGTCTTGCCATCCGGGGCCGGGAAGATCCACGAATCCGCAGGTTTGGCTGGGCGTTGTGCGCCGCGGGGGCGCGGGTGCTGATACCGGATATCCCGAGCATCCGCGCTTTGAAGATCTCGGCCCGTCAGCCGGCCGAGGTCAATGCGCTGCTGAAGTCTCTGGCCCAAGACCGCACCATGGTCACGACCGATGACATCGCCCTGATGTCGGTGTCGTTTTCAAGCGTATTCGTTTTGCGCGCGGCGCTTGATCGGGCGCTGGCTGATCGTGTAAGCGCCCTGGGCCTCATTGGCGGCTATTTCGATATCGAGAAAGTCGCTGATTTTCTGATCACCTCCGAGCATGCCGATCCCTATGGCAGGCTGTTGATCGCGCGCAGTTATTTCGCTGAGTTCGAGTCTGCTGAGCAAGGAGTTGTTGCTGCCCTGAAACACGCCGTTGAGAGATCCGCGCTCGATAACGCACAGCCCAATGAACTGGATGATCTTTTTGATGTGAACGATCCGGTGGAGAAGTCGCTGCACCGGCTTTTGTCGGACCCAGAGGCACGGCGGGGCTTTCTCGACAAGGTGGTGAAGGTGTTTGACGGCAACTGGGCGGGTTACCGGGTACCCCAGCAGCTTCCACAGAGCATGCCTGCGGTCTTTCTATTGCATGGTCGAACCGATCCGGTGATTCCAACTGAGGAATCCCGCCGCCTTGCGCACCGGCTCGCCAGCCAGGGCGTTGCGCATCATCTGTGTGTGAGCAATCTTCTGGATCACGGCAACACCGCGATTTCACTGCGCCGGGCGGTAGATGTGTATCACCTGGTGGTGGGTTTTGCCTGGTTCCTCGCGCGCCTTCGCCGATAGGTTCGACGGTCCGGGCTGTCAATCAGCCCCGCTCGCGGGCGCTCTGGCAGGGGACACAGCAACGCTGTGTCGGGTCCAGCGCAAGGCGCTCTGCAGCAATGGGTTCACCGCAGTCATCGCACAGCCCGAAGTGGGGGTCCTCGTCAACCCGGTCCAACGCCTCGTCTATCGCCTCGAGCATGGCTTCGTGCCGCCGCGCCATCTCCAGCGCCATCTGATGATCCTGCATGGCTTCGGCCCGGGACAGGCGGCCGACACGTGTCTGATCAAGCTCTATGGTTTCGGTCCCATTGAGCGCAGATTCCCGGGAAAGCGCCTCCCGGCGTGAGAGCAGCAGGTTTCGGATCTGATGACGGTCAATCGGCATACGCGAGATGCCCCCAGAGCGGCTGTTGTGCTGCCGGTACGGCAAAAAAGAGGACGCCTACCAGGCGTCCTCTTTATCTGAGGTGTTCGTTATTAAAAGTATTGCACTACCCCTGACATGATGATCGTCAGCACCACAGACGAGGTGATAACCGCTTTGACCGACTGGATCACGCCGTTCATCTTTCCCCAGATCGCATTGGCTTCGATGACTAGGACAATAGCCAGGCCGACCAGCAAAGCGACATTGCTCATGGCGAAATCACCGGTGCCACCCAAAACGCCACCATTCATGCCGGCGTGTCCAGATACCACCATGAAAAACAGCATGGGCAAAGAGAACAAAGTGTTGGTACGCGAAGCCAGGCCGGCTTTCGGTCCGGCAGCCGCTTTGTCGCCAGACTCCAGGCCAATGACAATCTTCTGGTTGGGCCAGATGATCAGCCAGACGTTGAGCATCATGATGGTGCCCATCAGTGCGCCGAGAGTGATGCTCAGATTAATCCCTCCTTTATGGTGCATGATATACCCAATCAATAAAAGACCAGTGAGGAAGGTGAACATCGCTGCCCACCGGAACCACCACAGAGCGCGAGGCGCGAGTTTGGCCGTGACATCGGCCTTGGCGGAATCATCCGCTTCTTTTATGTATTCGGTCTGAACAAAATTGAAGTAGTACAGCAGGCCAATCCATGCCACGCCGAATACGATATGACCCCAACGCATCAATACATCCATTAGGTATGCCATTTGTTTCCTCTCCCAGATACGGGTTGCTTGAGTACCGGACGACACTCCTGCCGAACCGGAGTTTTGAAAGCGCGGGCTGGCTGTTCGCGAATTACCCTACAAAAAGCAAGCCTGCAGGCCCCTACGACGGCCCAATTTTAGTGCAGCTATCCCGGCTGCGCCAAACGGTGTCGGCGCAGCCAGGGCTTGGCGTGTTAGGCCACCGAGGGCAGACCGGCCAGCGCCATGGCGACTTCGGATTCGTC
>CEQE01023454.1_pt1 | contig 22943 bp, 20 predicted proteins | sample 356201 | NCBI WGS metagenome assembly CEQE01 (sample SAMEA2619970, study PRJEB7988) | marine metagenome | biome: marine biome (ENVO:00000447); feature: mesopelagic zone (ENVO:00000213) & marine oxygen minimum zone (ENVO:01000065); material: "saline water (ENVO:00002010), including plankton...
ACGTCTCAGGGGGTCTGTGCATACTGTCTGGCTTTATTCTGCCTGAAGCATTGGCAGCGCTGGCTGATGAAGCCAACAATGTTCTGGACGATGCCTATTTTTGCGACAGCACACACAACGTCTATCTGACCGAATCGGATCCGGATCTTCCCCCGGAGGATGTCACCCAACGCCAGGAGGCAACGTTTGTCGGGTCGGTAGCCTACGACCGCCTGCCGGCCGACGGTCTGTTGAAGAAGTTGTACCTTTGGGATCCCCTGATGAACTTCATCGGGTCAATTCTCGGAAAGCAGCCTTTCTTTCGATTCGCGGACCCGCTCGGTGCCTGCTCCATCAATGTCTTCGTTGACGGCGGGCAGCACGGCTGGCATTTTGATGAATCCGAGTTCACGATCACCCTCATGCTGCAGCAGCCAAGCCATGGCGGACTGTTCGAATATGTTCCCGGGATCCGGGGTCTTGATAACGAGAAGAAAACTGTCGGCGGGGTGCTGGAGGGTAAGCGCGAAGGCGTAATGCAACTGCCGTTCACGCCCGGCACCCTGCTTATCTTTGGCGGCCGCCAGACGATTCATCGGGTAACCCGTGTGAGCGGGACGACACCCCGACTGGTTCCGGTCCTGTGCTACGCCGAAAAACCGGATCTTGTGAACAGCGAGCATGTGCGCAAACTTTTCTGGGGCCGCACCGGAGTGGGTGATTGAAAGATCCCTGTTGCAGGGAACAACAGTAAAGGGCAGTTGTGGATCGCGGTACCGCGCTTGTTGATAACAAGGTGATGGGCGCTGGATCCGACCGCTTTGCGGTAGCTCAGCCGCATCGGCGCCAGGATCAATCTGAATCATCCACCATGGCGAAGGCGTCGATCTCGATGACCATCGAGTCATAGGCAAGTACCGGTAGTGGTACGCCCGTCGTTGCGGGCCCCGGTTCCTCAAAATACGATGAGCGGATCGACAGGTTCTCGTGCAGCCTTTCTGCATCGTCGCTCGCGCAGTACACCGCGAGGATTTTGCAGACGTCACTGTAATCGGCTCCGAGGTCATTCAGGATAGTGCCGATGTGGGTCATTGCCTGGCGGGTCTGGGCGCTGAGATCATCGGGATAGGTTGCCCGGCCCTGCTTGTTGAGAGAGACCTGTCCACCCAGAAATATCATTCCTGCACACCTGACGCCGTGCTGATAAGGAAGATGCGTGTGCCAGTCCCATAGCGACTCGGGCCAGGAGTGGGTTCTCGGCAGATGCTGGCCATCCTCTGCCAGCATCGCCACCACACTGATTTTGATTGCAACTTCAGGGTCTGCGTGCACAGGGAGCGGAATGCCCGTCGCCGCGGGACCGGGGTCCGGGAAAAAGGAGGCACAGGCAAGGGCAGCGGGTTCAAAGTCTCCGACCCCGACGTCGCCTGCATACCAGCGATTTATTTTGACGACGTCATCAAAGCCCGCCCCGAACTGGCCGAGCAGTTGCTCGATCTGCGCCATAACCTGACGGGTCTGGCCGACGCTGCTGCCGGGCTCGGCCACACTGGCGTTTTCTGCATACGGATACTGACCGGATACAAATATCATCCTGCCGGAGCGGACCGCCTGGCAGAAAGGCCTGGGAAGAGTTTGTAATCCCGCGCGTTCCGCGATGAATTTCTCAGTTCGCTGCCCGTCTGAGCGGCGCATCGCGTAGCCTTCTATCTCGACGGCGAGACCCGGGTATGCAAGAGCCGGAACGGGCACCGCGTTGACCGCCACCTGTGCATCATCCGGCAGGCAGGCGCCGACCACGGCAAGAAAGTCGCTTTCGTTTACCGAGCCGTCATTAACGTAAAAGCACAGCAGCCAGACGAGGTCCTCAAGGTCGCAGTCAAGTTCCCGCAAAGCACGGTCAAAATGATGCATCGCCTGCCGGGTCTGGATGGGCAGATCTGCCGGGTTATTGACGATGCCCTCGGGAGTGAGGTCAACCTGGCCGCCCACCCAGATCATCTCGCCGCAGCGCACGGCGTGTTTGTGGCTGACCTTGATCGGCCAGTTCCATGTGCCCTCAGGCCAGGCGTGTTGCTTATTCATATTAAGCCTGTAACTTCCTAGCGATTTTGCGAAAGACTGTCAGAAATCAGAGAAATCATCTCGAACATCACCGATGCCGCGGTGTGGGCGGTGATCTGGTTGGGCGAGTCCTTGGTTGGCATCATGCAGACCACATCGCCGCCGATAATGTTTTTACCCCTGACACAGCGCAAAAGGCGCATGACCTCGTCGACCTCGAAACCCTGAACGCCGGCTTCGATGTTGGCGACACCGGGCGCGACGGCCGGATCCATGCAGTCAAGGTCGAAGGTGATATAAAGCGGCGCATCACCAATCCGCTGGTTGATGATCTGCATCGTTTCTTCGGGGCCGATCTCGCGATAACGTTTCATGGTGATGAGTTCGTAGCCGAGTTCCTTGCTGGGATTGAGCCAGTTCAAGGTGCGCGGGTTACCCCGCATGCCGATCTGTACGCTGTGACCGGCGTCGATCAGGCCGTCCCTGACGAGGTAACTTGCCCAGTGTGCGGCGGATTTCATCGCGCCCAGAAAATGCGGCACCTGCTCGTAGGCATCGGTATGAGCATCAAAGTGCAGAAAGGCTGCCTTCTCCCCATGGGTGAGTTTTGCATTCGGCCCCGCGATGGCCTGAATAATACCGCCGGTGACGGAATGATCCCCGCCAACCGATACCGGTCGTGTGCCGGCGGCATCAATGCCGCGGTAAAAGTCCGTGATACGCTGAATACACGCTTCGTTATCATTTGCCTCCGGCAAAGGAACATCCCCGAGGTCATGGATCCGGTGGGAGGCCCAGGGGTCGATGCCGAATTCCACATGGACCCGTTTCGCCATGGCTGAAACCTGGCGCAGGGCACGTGGACCGAGGTGCTGGTCCCGCTCCGTGGTACCGTTCCCGGTGGAGTGGGGCACGCCGACCAGTGCAATGTCGGCATTGGCAGGATCGCGGTCGAGGGGGGCCCTGAAGAGCGTGGGAATATCCCACCAGTAAAGCGACTCCAACATCATTTTGTCGGTGTCTGAAAGGTGCTGTGAGGTCATGGTGGTTACCGGTCAGGGAGAATCAGTCGGACGCTAGTGTATCGCCCGTGTTGCCCCTCGGTACAAACTGACCGGTGTTTCTTGTTGGTTTATCTTTTTTGCGCCGCGCGCCCGGCGTTTCTGGTGCTTGAGGGGCATGGACGCCGAAATGGCGTGCTCACAATCATTCGGGACGTAGCCCTCGCCCCAGCCGAAGTGATTCTCGTCGGTTTCAACTTTCACCAGCACAAAGGCCCTGCCGAAGGCCCAGTCGCTGTCCGACACATGCGCGGGAACAATAAAGGTCTTGATATTCGTGATTTTCATAACCGCTGGTATTGCGGGTTCTCAATACAGCGTCACCGCTGGTTGAATTCAGACGCAAAACTATAACCTTTGTCCGGTTTGAGGAAGCACCAGCAGCGGATAAAATCGATCCGTCACGACATTCCGTCCGGGGAGAGAGCCTTTGACCGCAACCTCCCGGAGAGCCGCTCTTGAACGCACCACTTTTTGGGTTCGATAACTCCTACGCAAGGCTGCCGGAGCATTTCTTCGCCCGCCTGTCGCCCATCCCGGTGTCCAAACCCGAACTGGTTCAAGTCAACGATGACCTTGCCGTGCAGTTGGGACTGGACCCGGCGCTATTGCGATCGCCTGAAGGGATCGAAATTCTTTGCGGCAACGGGCTTCCGGCGGACGCCGAGCCGCTGGCCATGGCTTACGCAGGCTTTCAGTTTGGCGGCTGGGTGCCGCAACTGGGTGACGGCCGGGCGCTCCTGCTTGGGGAGATTGCCGATCAGACAGGCCATCGCCGCGATATCCAACTGAAAGGGAGCGGGCGTACGCCGTTTTCAAGAAACGGGGATGGCCGCGCGGTACTCGGCCCCGTCCTGCGTGAGTATCTGGTCAGTGAAGCCATGCATGCCCTCGGGATACCGACCACAAGAGCACTGGCGGCCGTCACCACAGGAGAAGAAGTGCTCCGCGAGCGCGCGTTACCCGGCGCGGTGCTGACCCGGGTGGCCAGCAGCCATATCCGGGTGGGCACTTTCCAGTTTTTTGCAGCCCGCCAGGATACCGATGCGCTGCGCCAACTGGCGGATCACGCCATCGAGCGCCATTACCCGGATGCCCGGGAGAGCGAGCGGCCATACCTTGCGCTGCTTGAGGCGGTCATCGATGCCCAGGCGTCGCTGGTGGCGGCGTGGAAACTCATTGGATTTATCCACGGCGTGATGAATACCGACAATACGTCGATCAGCGGTGAGACCATCGACTACGGCCCCTGCGCTTTCATGGATACCTATCATCCGGGCACGGTGTTCAGTTCGATCGATCACCAGGGCCGCTATGCATATGCCAACCAGGCACCCGTTGCCCACTGGAATCTTGCCGGGCTGGCTCAGACCCTGATTCCCATCATTGATCCCGACAACAAAAAGTCACCGGAGCTTGCGCAGCAGACGATCGATACCTTTCCGGAGAAATTCGAAAGCGCCTACAACGAGGGCGCTAGTAAAAAGCTCGGTTTTGAGACGTCTGAAACGGACGATGTCGCGCTGATGACGGATCTGCTGGATACCATGGCCAATCAGCATGTGGATTTCACCCTGGTGTTTCGGCGTCTTTCGGATCTTGATGTGGCGCCTGGCCCTGCAGACGATCCCGTGCGTGAACTCTTTGATGATCCAGCGGCTTTTGATTCATGGTCAAGGCGCTGGCGTGCCCGGTTGAAACAACAGGGGGGTGACGACAGCCAGCACCGCGAGCGCATGGCATCGGTTAACCCTGCTTACATTCCGCGCAATCACCGCGTTGAAGAGGTTATCCGTGCTGCGGAAGATCACGGTGATCTGGCGCCTTTTCATCTGCTGCACGAGGTGCTGCGTCGCCCGTACGATGAGCAGCCCGGACACACCGAATTCCAGACACCGCCCCGACCGGAAGAAGTGGTGCGTGCAACTTTCTGCGGCACCTGATCTGAGCCATGGCTCGGTGAGGTCAGCGAGGCGCTGCCGGGCTGAAGGCGAAGCGTCTGTCCACCTGCCCGAAGCCGGACTCACCGGTCAGTTCTGAAATTCTGACTCCTTGGCCCTGATAAGGGCGGTAATCACTTCGTTATAGGGCGCGGTCAGTCCATGGGCTTTGGCCACCTGCGGTACCATCCCATTAATGGCGTCCACTTCGGTCAGCCGCTGTGCCTTGAGATCCAGGAGCATCGAGGGTCTTGCGCCCGGCATCTTGCTGCCGAAGTCCTTAAGGTAGCGCACCGGATCGCTAAACGAAAAGCGCACGCCCTTGGCTTTGCCGGCGTCAAAAGCCTCGATGGCGAGCCTGCTCGCGATCTGCCAGAGCAAAGGATCGTCCATCACTTCCCCGAGGGTGCGATCAAACGCGGCGGCAGCACCGCTCAAGCCCACATTGCAGATGAATTTTTCCCAGATCAACTGGTTGATGTCTTCGTAGGTTTGTACGTTGAACCCGGCGCTTCGCCACGTTGCCGCAACCCGCTCCAGTCGTTCGGTGATGCCGCCGTCCATCTCGCCCAGGCGAATGAGTTCCATACCGTTGTGGTGAACGTGCCCCGGTTCCGGTATCGAGGCGCCAAAACCACCGGCCACCCCCAGCAGAATATTGGCGCTGTCGAGACTGTTTCTGATGCGCTCTCCTGCGCCAAGGCCGTTTTGTATGGTCAGGATCAGTGCATCGTCCCGGAGCCGGTGTTGCAGACTGCCTGCAACAGATGCGACTGCGGATGCCTTTGTCGCAATCACAATAAGATCGCACCCATGCGCGCCGGCGGTATCCGTGGAGGTCTTTATCCCGGTGACGGTTCGCTCGCCGCTGAATCCCGAGACTTTGAGACCCTGCTGGGTGATAGCATCAATGTGCTCGCGCCAAAGATCAATGGCCCACACCTCGTTTCCTGCTTCTGCAAGAAACGCGGCGTAGACCGATCCCATGGCGCCCGCTCCGATGATGGCAATTTTCATGGCCTCTACTGCAGCGGCGCGCCGCCCTCCGCCTCCCGTTTGGCAATGAATTCATCCAGCGCCAGCGCTATGCTGTCATCCATGGGCGGCGGCTGATATTCCTTTAAAAGACGCGCCGCGATATCTGCGGCCCGGTGGGCGGCGTCGGGCGCACCGGATTCGCTCCAGGTCTCGAAGTTTCTCCAGTCCGAGAGCATTGGGTGGTAAAAAGCATGCTCGTACCGTTCGATCGTATGCGCGCTGCCGAAGAAGTGACCGCCGGGGGGAATCTCCCCGATGGCGTTGACTGCTAGTTCTTCAGGTGAAAAATCAATCGGCCGGATCGCCTCGATCAGCCCCTGGATCATCTCTGCATCGACAATGAATTTTTCGAATGATGCGCTGAGGCCGCCTTCAAGCCAGCCGAGGCCGTGATACACATAGGTGGCCCCGCTGACGAGGCAGGCCCATAAACACATTTGTGATTCATATGCCGCCTGGGCGTCGACGGCGTTTGAAGCGTTGGCGTTTGCTGCCCGGTACGGCAGCCGGTAGTGACGGGCCATCTGCCCGATCACCAGTGTGGTCTTGACGTGCTCAGGGGTGCCGAAGGCAGGTGCGCCGCTTTTCATGTCGGCGTTGGATACAAAGCCACCGTAGGCGACCGGTGTGCCTGCTCTGACCATCTGGCAGAAGGCGATACCGGCAAGCGCCTCGGCATTGTGCTGCGCGAGCGCCCCGGCGAGCGAAGACGGGGCCATAGCGCCGGCCAGTATAAAAGGAGAGATCATCAGCGCCTGGCCGGCAAGGGCGCATTCGATAATCCCCCACAGCATCGACTGGTCGTATTCGCGCGGCGAGTTCGGATTGATGGATGCGAACACGCAGGGTCTTTCCCGAAACGCTTCGGCGCTCAGACCATGGGCGATGCGGGCCATCTCGAGCACGTCGAGGGTACGCTGGCGGTTGTGGTTATAGAGCCGAAAGCTCTTGTCGGTCAGCGTGACGATGGCACGGGTGGCGTGCAGATGGCGTACCGCTACGTCGATATCGATGGGCTCCACGGGGTAGCCAGCCGAGCCATGTGCGACGTTGACCATTTGCGTCAGCCGCAGGAAATTTTCGAAGTCTTCGCGGTTACCCTCACGGCGTCCGTTCAGAGTATCGGTTGCATGAGGCGCGCTGCTCACGCTGGAAAAATTGATATGCCGGTCATCAAGATGCAGGTCATGAGCCGGATTGCGGGCGTGCAAAGTAAACGCAGAGGGCGCCTTGGCAACATATTCCATGACGAGATCCGGATCAAAACGCACCATGGCGTCACTTTCGCCGACGTTGGCACCGGCCTCCTTCAGAATGGCTCGTGCCTTCTGCAGGGAAAACCGCATACCGTGTTTTTGCAGCACCTCAAGGGACGCTGCGTGCAGTGACGCAACCTCATGCTGGGACAGAATCGAGATCGGAGTAAGCGGATTAACCACCGGTCCCGAAGGCAGTTGTTCTATTCCACGCGGTTGTGCGCGTTTGCTGCTCTTTCGTCGGGCCATGGCTGCTTTACCGAAGACGATGTGGGTTGCGGGTTCCGCTGGCGAATTTCGCCCTGAGTACTAAGGCTTCTCAAGAAGGTTACGCTGACTCAACACAACGCCATCAGCATCCGCATACAAAAAATGTCCCGGGTGGAAGGTAACACCGGCAAACCGTACCGCAACATCGAGCTGGCCTTCACCCTGCATGCAGGGGCGTGTCGGATTGGTGGCAAGCGCTTTGACGCCAATAGGCAAGGCCGAGATCGCGGCGCTGTCCCGCACGCAGCCGTTGATCAGTACTCCACTCCAGCCATGATCAATAGCGAGTTGCGCGAGTTTGTCACCCAGCATGGCACACCGCAACGATCCGCCGCCATCGATCACGAGGATGTGACCCTCGCCATCGGATGCCAGGGTGGACTTGGTCAGCGCAAAACTCTCAAAAATTTTCAGCGTCCGAATGGGGCCGAAGAAATTGTTATTTCCACCAAAGTCAAAGAAGATCGGCTCACAGATTTGAAGCTCATCTGCGTAGTAATCAAAAAGGTCTGCCGTTGCGAATTTCATAATCATCTTTAAGGGCACCAGTTGGACATTTCCCCGGTTTCTACCGCGAGATATTTGTAGAGCAGTTCCTGGCCGAGACTGATATTGTCGATGTAGACCAGCGCCGATAGGTTTCCTGAGTCCTTTCGTTCTTGCTCGTCGATTGAAATCTCGGAAGCCCGGGATAAGAGTAGCGCGGTGTACTCCCGTGCCTGGATCGCTTTTTCCCCTTCGTTCTTACACCAGGCTTCACCTGATTCGGACTGGGATTCAAGTCGGGGTACGCGGATACCGGCGATCTGCACAGTCTCCTCAACGTCGGCGACATCGAGCAAAAGGGTGTCTGCACTGATGACTTGAATCAGTGTCGCGGGTGTGTAATTGCACGGACATCCAGCGCTGAGTGACTGACTGACCAGAATCAAAACAATGCCCGACAGTCCCCCGAGAAAAAGGGCTAACCCGATCGGCCTTTTTTTGTCGATGTTCATAAGCATAGTTTACGCAAGGGTCAGTTTTCCACCCATAGTACGCTTCGCAATTCGCCCGGTCTTCGCGGAACACGCGCGTGAACCCGCTCGGTATCAGTGTCGAAGCCTAATTTCCGCGAGTTTTGGCGTATTTATGCGATTGCGTCAAACAGGCGCATATCCTGAGAGAAATCTTCGGCAAAGCAGGTAGATAGATCTGTTTAGTTAGATGCGACAGCGACTGTTGACGGAGCACTACGCATATGTTTCACTGAGTGCAACGCTTTCTGGGCAAAGTCGCCCCGAAACGCGGTTTTGCATAAACAGCCGACAACCGTTGTTGGCGAAATGTAACAGAAAGCCCTTTTTTCACCGGAGGACCAAAGGTAATGAAAGAAGTAAAAACGTTTCAACAGATGTATCGTGACGGCCACGTCAACCGCCGCGAATTCCTGGCAGCCATGGGCGCCCTGGGCATCACGGCAACGACTGCAGGCAGTTTGCTGAGTTCGGCCAGTGCCTTGGCCGCAAGCCCGACCCGTGGCGGTTCAGTGATATTTGCATCGAACCTGCACGGACCCGATGACACATTGGATCCGATCCTGGGTACGTCGACTATCGACTACACCCGGGCCAACTGCATGTACAACGGGCTCATTCAGGTCTGGGACGACATGAGCCTGCACCCGGAACTGGCAGAAGAGTGGAGCGTCAACGACAATGCCACTCAGTACACTTTCAAGATCCGCAAGGGCGTGGAGTTTCATGGTGGTGGCGAACTGACGGCGAAAGATGTCGTCTACAGTATGAACCGCCATATCGCTTCCGGCTCACCGTCTTCGATCAAGTCGTTCTTTTCGAACGTCATCGAATGGAGAGCGCTTGATAATTATACGGTGAAGCTCAATCTGTCGTCACCTGACGCAGATATGCCGGTCAAGTTGACGCAACCCCAGGCCAAGATCGTGAAAGCCAATACCCACAACTGGTGGGAAGGCGGCACAGGCCCCTACACTCTGGATTCATTCCAGGCCGGCGTGAAGTCCGAACACTCACGTAACAACAACTACTGGCGTGATACCGGCCAGTGGCTGGACGGTATGGAGATTACGGCGATCACGGATCCAGACGCCAGACTGAACGCGTTGCTGGCGGGTAGCGTTGACATGGCGACCCTGATGAACGCGAGGCACATCAAGAAGATTGAAGCCGCGGGTAAGTCAGTTCTTTCGATCCCGTCAGGCCTTTATGGAGGTATCTGCTGCCTGAAGAACACTGCACCGGGCGACAACGATGACCTGGTCCAGGGTTTCCGTTATATCCAGGATCGCGAGCGCATTGTTCGCAAGTTCCTTAGGGGCCAAGGTACTGTGGGTAATGACCACCCGATCAACGTGTCCTATGGCGCGGATCACTGCCATGAACTGCCGCAGATTCCGTATGACCCTGACAAGGCAAAGTATCACCTCAACAAATCCGGCTATTCAGAAGCAGAACTGTATGTCGCGCCTGTCATCGGCTTCATTGAAGAAGCGTGCCTCCTCATGCAGGCCAACCTCAAGAAGATCGGCTTTAACCTGAAACTCAAAAGGGTGCCGACCGATGGATACTGGGGCGCGGTGTGGATGAAAGAGCCGCTGAACGTGGTGACCTGGAACATGCGCCCGACGGCCAACGCGATGATGGCGATTCAGTTTGGCCCCAATGGCAACTGGAACGACACTTTCTGGAACAGCGACCGCATGGGCGTGTTGTTGAAGGATTCTCTTGCAGAAACCGATCCGGGCAAGCGTCACGAGATGCATTGCGAGATGCAGAAACTGGTGTCCACCCAAAGCGGTATGGTTATTCCGGCGCATACCAATATTATCGATGGCCACAACCCGCAGGTTCAGGGCTTCTCAAACTGCCCATTGGGTCAGTTCGGTGGCAACGGCTGGGCCGAGTTCATCTGGAAGACGGGTTAAACCACTCTTCGTTGTGTTGTTTAGGAGGGGTTCGCACGGCGACGTGCGAACCCCTTAGTTTAGGTACTTTGTTTTTTCTCTAATAATTACTGCATATGCTCTGGCGCGCGATCCTCGGTCGGTTTGGAATCAGTCTCGTGACACTATGGGTAGTGTCCATACTGATTTTCATCGGGACGAATCTTCTGCCGGGCGATGTCGCGCAGATTATTTTGGGGCAGATGGCGACGCCGGAGAGTACCGCGGCCTTAAGGGCTAAATTAGGTCTCGATAAGCCTCCTATCCAGCAATACTTGGTTTGGTTACAGAACGTTGCGATGGGAGATCTGGGTATCTCTAAAGCAGGGCTTGGAGCGGGTCTTGGCACGCCAATCGTGGAGATGCTGGGACCACGTGTCTACAACACCGCTCGCCTCACCCTGTTGGTAGCAGGGATCGCTATTCCAGTCTCCTTGTTCCTCGGGCTTATTGCCGCGATGCACCCCGGCACCAGGCTGGATCGGTCGATCACCTTTGCCACGCTGAACCTGATCTCGGTGCCGGACTTTCTGGTTGCCACGGCATTGGTATTGATTTTTGCTGTGGGCCTGGGTTGGCTACCCTCCATTGTTTTTCTCAGGGGAGATGAAACCGGCTGGGTACTGATCAAGACCCTGGCGATGCCTATATTGACGTTGGTGATTCTGGTGTCGTCCCAGATTATCCGAATGACAAGGGCGACCGTGCTCAACGTGATGAGTTCGCCCTATATTGAGATGGCGATCCTGAAAGGGGTGCCGCGAAAGAGAATTATCCTCCGTCATGCCCTGTTTAATGCGGTGGGACCGATCGTTAATGTGATTGCGCTGAATCTCGCCTGGCTCGTCGGCGGCGTTGTGGTGGTTGAGCAGATATTCTCGTACCCCGGTCTTGCCAAACTCATGATTGAGGCGGTTCTGATGCGGGATATGCCCTTGGTACAGGCCTGTGCCATGATTTTCTGTGCCACCTATATCGTGTTGATCTTTATTGCTGATATAGCGTCGATTCTGTCCAATCCCAGATTGCGCCATCCCAAGTAAGGGAACGCCTGAGCATGTCTGAATCACAACAGGAAACCGGTCCCTCGACACAGTTCGAAGAGCTGCCGGACGCGCCGCCCAAACGAAAGATCAGACTCAGTTGGCCGGGCAAGATCGGTGTCTCTGTGTTGATTTTCTGGGCGATTATTGTGGCGATTGGGCCGATGATTGCGCCCTATCATGAGGCCGATATCCTGGACGAGGAACTTTTCATCGTGCCGGGCAGTGACGAGATGTACCCCGACACGGACTTTCAGCCGCCAAGCAAGATTGTCTTGCTCGGCAGTGACTATCTGGGCCGGGATACGCTATCGCGAATTCTTTTTGGTGCCCGTACCACGATCGGAATCTCGTTTCTGGCGACGCTTCTGGCTTATCTCATTGGCGTAACGTTGGGCATTGCGGCAGCGGTAGGTAGCAAAGCGTTGGACATGTCCCTCAGTCGCGTTAATGATGCACTGCTTTCGATTCCCTCGATCATGTTTGCTCTGGTGTTGATCGCGGCGCTTGATAGTCCTGGAATTTTCTGGCTGATCATTATTGCCGGCTTCATTTACGCTGCGAGTGTCTTCCGTATCGCGCGATCTTTGGGTCAGGAAGTCATTGTCAGTGACTTTGTCGAGGCGGCCAAGGTTCGAGGCGAGGGGCTCTGGTGGATCATTACCCGGGAAGTGTTGCCGAATATCGCGATGCCGCTGGCGACCGACTTCGGGCTGCGTTTTGTATGGGTGATCCTGTTTATCTCCTCCTTAAGTTTTCTTGGCCTCGGCGTGCAACCGCCGATGTCCGATTGGGGCAGCATGGTGAAAGAAAACCTTTCCGGACTCGTCTATGGATCGGTGGCCCCGCTGATGCCGGCGCTCGCCATCGCGACGCTCACAATCTCGGTGAACATGATTGTGGATGATATCTCCGCGGCTACCGGCGGCAAGCTTGCCAAGAGAATGATCTCATGAGCGAGTTGTTGGAAGTCGATAATCTTCGGATCAGTGCGCGCAATGACGATGATGAGTTGACGCCCATCGTTAAGGGAGTCAGTTTCACTGTCGATCGTGGCGAAGTCGTCGCGCTGATCGGTGAATCGGGTTCCGGCAAGACGACTATTGCACTGTCTTCCCTGGGATACACCAAGCCCGGGCTTGAGTTCACAGGAGGAGAAGTACGTCTTGAGGGCGAAGATGTTATCAGCATGGATTCCGATCAGTTGCGCAGTCTGCGTGGTCAGCGCGTTGCCTATCTTGCGCAAAGCGCCGCGGCGACCTTCAACCCGGCGCTGACTATCGGGGAGCAGGTGACAGAGACCTGCGTGTTGCACGGCATCCTGACTCAGGAAGAAGCTGATGCACGGGCCGAGACGCTGTACCGGGCGTTGGAATTGCCGGATCCTGACAGACTCGGCAAACGTTATCCCCACCAGGTATCTGGTGGACAACTGCAGCGCCTGATGGCAGCGACAGCCTTGTGCGGAAAGCCCGATCTCCTTGTGCTAGATGAACCTACGACTGCACTTGATGTTACGACGCAGATCGAGGTGCTGAAAGCCTTCAAATCTGTTATCAAACAGGAAGGCGCGGCTGCGATTTATGTGACCCACGATCTATCGGTGGTGGCGCAGATCGCTGATCATATCGTGGTGTTGTACGCGGGAGAGATTCAGGAGTACGGCACCGCGGAGCAGGTCGTCGAAAAGCCGAGTCACGACTACACCCGCCGGCTCATGCATGCTGTGCGTCCACCACCCGCCGCAGGCCAGGGCGATGAAACCAGCGGCGAGCATCGTCGCGAAGCGCCGGCGCTTGAGGTGAAAGATATCCTCGCGGGTTACGGCAGGACTCAGGGAGGCGTTCCTTCAATAACCGTCTTGCGCGACGTCAATGTCGCCATTGAACGGGGACACAGTGTCGGCATCATCGGTGAATCAGGCTGCGGCAAGTCAACCCTGGCCCGGGTGATGGCAGGTCTTTTGCCCGCAGCCGAAGGACAGGTGCTGCTCGATGGCGAGCAACTCAAGCCCGCGCTAGAGCAACGCAAGCGCGACGAACTTCAGAAAATACAGTTCGTTTTCCAGATGGCGGATACCGCGCTTAATCCGCGCCAGCGCATCGACCACATTCTGGGACGTCCGCTGGAGTTCTATCTTGGCCTAAAAGGGGAAGAAAAACGCCGTCGTATCGGCGAACTGCTGCAGATGGTGGAGTTGCCTCAGGAGTTTGCCGGACGGTATCCGGAAGAGCTTTCCGGCGGTCAGAAGCAGCGTATCAATCTGGCCCGGGCACTGGCGGCATCACCCGAGGTACTGCTGTGCGATGAGGTCATCTCAGCGCTCGATTCCATTGTCGGCGCCAACGTTATCCAATTGCTCAAGAGACTGCGCAAGAAGACCGGCGTCTCTTTTGTATTCATCAGTCATGATCTTTCGACCGTTGCTTCGTTTGCCGATGAGATTGTGGTGCTCTATGCCGGTCGGGTTGTCGAGAGAGGCACAACCGATGCGGTGCTCTCTCCACCGTATCACCCCTATACACGGCTTCTGATCAGCTCTGTTCCCGAGCTTCGGGTAGGCTGGCTCGAACAAACCATGCAGACGCAGGAAGCCCAGGCCGGTATCGACCGCGTCGTGACGCTGACCGAGAAGGGCTGTCCGTTCTTCGACCGATGCCCCCTGGCAATTGAAGGTACCTGTGACGAAGAGACCCCGCCGGAGCGGAAATTAACCGGCAACCACGTCATTGAATGCCACCGCAGCGAGGCCGAGTTCGCTCAATAAAACAACGCTGCACTGGATGGATGGGGGTCTGCTGATCTGCACGTTGGGCGCGTTGCATTGTTGACTTCTGTGCCAGAATGTTCTGATGCCTGAATACCGGATAACCTCGATTGCCAAAGGATTGCCTGCCACGGTGCCGTTTGTCGGGCCCGAAGCGCAGGAGCGAATCCTCGAAAAAGCATTCGCGGCGCGGATCGGGGCCAATGAAAATGTGTTTGGCCCTTCTGCCAAAGTCACCCAGGTCATTGCTGAGATGGGTGCGCAGGCGTGGAAATACGGCGACCCCGAGTTCTTCGAACTTCGCCGCGCGCTGGCAGAGCACCATGGCCTTGGCCCGGAACACATCATGGTCGGGGAGGGTATCGACGGCCTCTTTGGCTATCTGGTGCGGCTTTTTGTGGGCCCGGGTAACAAGGTCGTCACCTCAGCAGGGGCTTATCCGACCTTTAATTTTCATGTTGCCGGCTACGGCGGGGAACTGGTCACCGTGCCGTACCGGGATGATCGCGAAGATGCCGAGGCGTTGATCGAGGCTGCTAAGCTCCACAATCCCAAACTCGTCTACCTCGCCAATCCCGATAATCCCATGGGCACGTGGTGGCAGGCGGATGTTGTCGAGGCGATGGTCGACGAGATACCCGACGGCTCGTTGCTGGTGCTCGACGAGGCCTATGGGGAATTTGCCCCGGATGGTGTCATGCCCCGGATCGATCCGTTTGATAGTCGGGTATTGCGGTTTCGCACGTTTTCCAAGGCCTATGGACTAGCCGGTATCCGCGTGGGCTATGCAATTGGCGAACCTGAACTGATTAACGAGTTCAACAAGATTCGCAATCATTTCGGGCTGGGATGTGTTGCCCAGGCTGCGTGTATTGCAGCGCTTAAGGATTCGCAGCATCTCGATAACGTGATTGCCAAGGTCGAGGACGCCCGCCAACGGTTGTATCAGATTGCATCGGATAACGGGCTTGACGCCCTGGCTTCGGCGACGAATTTTGTGGCCATCGACTGTGGCCGTGACGGGGATTTCGCCAAGGCGGTGCTGGATAATCTCGTGGCCCAGGGCATTTTTGTACGGATGCCGGGAGTGGCTCCGCTGAACCGCTGTATTCGCGTTTCGGCGGGGTATCCGCAGGATCTTGCGCTTTTTGCGCAAGCGCTGCCCAAAGCCCTGGAAGCTGCAGCGCGTTGAGCATTTAAGGAAACGAAAGACAACTTCAGTGTGGAGAAGACAGTGTCGATAACCTTGGATCAGGCCAGAACCCTGATAGATGGCGCGCTGGCAAAGGCGCGCAAGTTGAATCTCAAGCCGGTCAGCGTCGTCGTGCTCGATGTCCGTGGATCGATCGTTGCTGCGGCTTCTGAAGACGGCGTCAGTGTCATGCGCGCCCGGATCGCCCATGGCAAGGCCAATGCGGCGATCGCACTCGGCATGGGTACCCGCGCTCTGATGAACCGGGCGGAACAGCAGGCCTATTTCATTCAGGCGATAAACGGCCTCGCCGGAGGCGATATGGTACCGGTGCCGGGGGGTGTGCTGGTGCGTGATGCATCGGGCGGACTGCTCGGGGCAGTGGGTATCTCCGGCGATACCTCAGACAATGATGAAGCGGCGGCGCTGGGCGGCATTGCCGCTGCAGGACTTGAAGCCGAAACCGGCTGATTAAGTGGTTTGGCCCGCTGGCGACCCGGAATCAGACGGTCAGATGCCGGGCGAGGGTTGCGATATGGGCGACGCCGAGGCCACAGCAGCAGCCCAGTATGTTGATGCCCCGCGCTCGCCATTGATCTGAAGCATCGCAGTAGGCCTCTGGCGAGATCACCCCATCGAACGCCCACGCGTGTCGGGTCCGTGCCTGGCTCCGGTCGCCCTGGCTGTGCGCATAGACGCCGGTCCAGCCCGACCACTGACTGCCCAGGGCCTCAAGACAGTCATCGATCAGTTCCACTTCCGTGTGCATGATGCTGAGCAGGGGAACCGGGTAAGGCCTGAGTGCCTCAAGTGCGAGCCGAAGCGGCTCGCCGTTTCCCAGGCACACGGTGCCCTCGTCATCAATCCTGCAGGTGATCCCGACCCAGACCGGCAGTCCCGTGTCGAGCGCTGCCTCAAGCGTTACCCGCATGCGGTCGATGTCGACCATCATCTCCAGCATCAGGAGATCGGCCCCCGCGGACTGCATGATTTCAGCCTGGCGTGAAACGCTCGCTTTCAGGTTATCGAGTGCCGGTTTATCACCGGTCCAGCTCCAGTAGGAAATGCCCCCGGCAACGACGATGCCCGGCTGGTCGGACTGGTCTCTCGCCTCTACTGCCAGTTCGACACCTCTACGATTGAGAGCTTCAAAGTCGTTTTCAACCCCGGCATCACGCAGGGCGTGCCGGGAGGTGGCGAAAGTGTTGCTGATAATGACTTGAGCGCCGGCATCGATATAGTCCTGATGAACCTGGCGCACGATACCGGGGTGGCTCAATGCGCCGCCGCCGTTCCATGCGTTCTCAAGCTGAGGTACGCCGCGGCGCTCGATTTCCGTACCGGTGGCTCCGTCAACCAGGATCAGTTCACCGGCGCCGATGCGTTTTGTGAGTTCTGTATAAGGGTCAGTCATCAGCGTGGTGTTCCACAATAGTTCTGAACTTATCGGACAATAATCCTGATCGGCGAAGGGCGACAGTTTATAGGATCAAGACTGCTCTGTGCGCAACAATGGTGGATACCCCAAGGCTTGAGTCGAGTCCAAGATCAGCTGCATCGCCGGAACAATGATCAGTTGGACTGTGTTCGCACTGCCGGTTGCCCGGCTTGCAAAGTTGTGGTGCTTCGCTATGATTTGCGGCGAAGATACCGCTAGCAAAGTCCAAGCCATGTCGATGCCTTACCTGACGCCTTCGATTCGCGTACGCAGAACGCCGTTCTCCAGCCGTGTTAATGCGGCAGGCGTTAAGGCGTATACGGTGTATAACCACATGCTGCTCGCATCTTTCTATACCACGCCGGAAGAAGACTACCGGCACCTGAAGTCTGCCGTTCAGGTCTGGGATGTCTCCTGCGAGCGACAGGTTGAGGTTGTGGGGCCCGATGCGCTGCGACTTGTGCAGATGACCACGCCGCGTGATCTGTCACGGATGCAGGATGACCAGTGCTACTACATGCCTATGGTGGATGTATCGGGTCGGATGATGAACGACCCGGTGGCGATACGACTCGAACAGAACCGCTTCTGGCTGTCGCTCGCTGATTCCGAGATGCTGCTGTACTGCAAGGGCCTTGCGGCGGCAGCCGATCTTGATGTCAAGGTATTCGAGCCGGATGTTTCGCCGCTTGCGATCCAGGGACCGAAGGCGGATGAACTGGTGGCCCGGGTCTTTGGCGAAGACATCGTCAGTACGCGTTTTTTCAGACACAAGACGATCAACTTCCAGGGGCAGGACATGATCATCGCCCGCTCGGGCTGGTCCCACCAGGGCGGCTTTGAGTTATATCTGGACGGCAGCCAGTATGGCGAAGCCCTTTGGGATGCGCTGTTTGCTGCCGGCGAGGACCTTGATGTACGGGCCGGGTGTCCGAATCTGATTGAGCGGATCGAGGCAGGCCTTCTGTCTTTTGGCAGTGATATTACGCCGGCGCATACGCCTTTTGAGGCAGGCCTTGGCAAATACTGTAACCTTGATACCGTGGATGGTTTTCTTGGGCACGCAGCGCTGTCGAAGTTGAGTACCCCGTCAAAACAGATCCGCGCACTGGAGATGGATGGTTCCGCGGTGCCTGCGATTTACCATCCCTGGCCGTTGCAGGATAGTGACGGTAATGTCGTGGGGCACGTTTCGTCCTCGACCTGGTCGCCCGACTTCGACAGCAACGTAACGATTGCCATGGTCAACCGCACACACTGGGAGACGGGGACTTCACTGACGGCCAAGGTTCCTGACGGTGACCGTAATGCGACGGTCCGCGCCGGATTCTGGAATTAGGATAAGTCCTTTACCCGTCGTGATCTGAGAAGGTTCATCCGGGCAGTTTGAGGAGCGATCGAGTTGGCGTGGACCTGTTTCTGCAGTTCGGTAGAGATCGCTTTTTGCTTTGATATCCCGTAGATTCAGTTTTCTCTTTCATCAATGCATCATTGAACATGGGTCTGGATCAGGAACTGTCCGGTTTGCTTGTGGTTTCCATGGAGCAGGCAGTCGCCGCACCATACTGCGGACTGATGCTGGCGGACGCCGGCGCCCGCGTGATCAAGGTAGAGCGCAAAGAGGGAGACTTCGCGCGAGGATATGATCGCGGCGCCAATGGCAACAGCGTATTCTTCTCCTGGTTAAATCGCGGCAAGGAGTCGGTCGTCATCGACCTCAACACGGACGATGACGAAAAACTGCTGCGCTCGATGCTCAAAGGCGCGGATGTGTTCCTGCACAATCTCGCCCCCGGCGCGCTTGCGCGCCGCGGTTTCGGCGGTGATGCGCTGCGCGAAGATAATCCCGGGCTCATTACCTGCGAGATCAACGGCTATGGCTCCTCCGGCCCCGGTGCGCAAAAAAAAGCCTATGACTTTCTTGTTCAGGCCGAAAGCGGTATCTGTGCGATCAACGGCACCCGGGAACAACCCGCACGTGTCGGCATTTCCATTTGTGATATTGCCTCTGGACAGACGGCGTTCTCCTCGATCCTGAGGGCGCTGATCCAGCGCGGGCGCACCGGCGCCGGGATCGATATTTCCATCGCGATGTTCGATGTGATGGCGGATTTCATGAACTTCCCGCTGCTCGCCCACCGTTACCTGGGTGGTGCGCCTGAGCGCATGGGTCTGACCCATGCGCTGATTGCCCCTTATGGCGCCTACCGGGTGAAAGGCGGGGAGCAGATCCTGATTGCGATACAGAGTGACCGCGAGTGGTGCATCTTCTGTGATGCCGTATTGGGCCAGCCCGAGTTGCGGCGAGACGAGCGCTTCGTGAACAACACCGAGCGTGTCAGGCATCGGGATGTGATGGACGAGATCATCAATGCGGTATTTGGCCGTTACGATATTGATGAGATCACACAGCTGCTGGATAACGCGCAGATTGCGAACGGCCACCTCAGCAGCGTCGCGGATCTGTCGGACCATGCGCTCATCCGCAATCAGGTGGCAGACTTCGATGGTGTCGAGGTCAGCATGGCTGATCTGCCGGTCGTGACCGATGGTGGGCGGCCAACGGCGGTTCCGGTGCTGGATCAGCACGGCCGGTCAATCCGCAAGGAGTTCTCCGCCTAACATCACCGGCACTTCGGCCGATCATCCATGAGCATCAAAGCGCCTACTTACCAACTCGACCACCCTGAGATCCGCGAGAGTGTCTCCCGCTTGTGTGAGGATTTTCCGGGCGAATACTGGCGCCGGTGTGATCGCGAGCAGGCGTATCCCGGCGAGTTTGTCGAGGCGTTGACCGAGGCCGGCTTTCTGGGCGCGCTGATCCCGGAATCGTATGAAGGCTCGGGTCTGGCGCTCTCAGCCGGAGCCGCGATTCTCGAGGAAATTCACCGGTCGGGCGGTAATGCGGGCGCGTGTCACGCACAGATGTACACCATGGGTACGCTTTTGCGCCATGGGTCCGAGAACCAGAAGGAAAAATATCTGCCGGCGATCGCCCGCGGTGAACTGCGGCTGCAGGCTTTCGGCGTGACCGAGCCGACCAGCGGTACCGATACCACAGCGCTACGGACCATGGCAGAGCGCATCGATGATCATTACATCGTGAACGGCCAGAAGATCTGGACCTCCCGCGCCGAGTATTCAGATCTCATGATCCTGCTGTGCCGCACCACACCCCGGGACGAGGTCGAAAAGAAGACCGACGGGCTGTCGGTGCTTCTGGTGGATATGCGCGAGGCCCGCGACGGGACACTGACCATCCGACCCATCCGCACGATGATGAATCACGCGACCACGGAAATCTTTTTTGATGATATGCAGGTTCCGGTAGAAAACCTGATCGGAGAGGAAGGTAGGGGGTTTCGCTACATTTTGTCCGGCATGAATGCGGAGCGGATTCTGATTGCGGCGGAGTGTATCGGTGACGCGAAGTGGTTTATTCAAAAAGCCACTGCCTATGCGGTAGAGCGCTCGGTGTTCGGACGGCCGATTGGCCAGAACCAAGGGGTGCAGTTTCCGATCGCCCGGGCGTATGCCCAGATGCGTTCAGCAGAGCTGGTGCTGCGTGAAGCGGTTCGCCTTTATGATGCAGGTGAAAACCCGGGCGAGGAAGCGAACCTTGCAAAAATGCTCTGCGCCGAGGCATCCTGGGCTGCCGCCGAGATGTGTGTACAGACCCACGGCGGATTTGGCTTCGCCGAGGAATACGATGTTGAGCGCAAGTTCCGCGAGGCACGGCTGTACCAGGTTGCGCCCATTTCCACCAATCTTATTTTGAGCTATCTCGGCGAGCATATTCTGGGTTTGCCCCGCTCCTATTGATAGTGCCCGCGAGATCCCATCGTGACCAAAGAAAACCAGAAGCCGGTCCAGCCCCGAAGAAGTTTCATTTTTGCTCCGGGTTTGAGGCCTGAGTTGTATCCCAAGGCGCTTGTGAGCGGTGCAGACATCGTGTGTGTCGAACTCGAGGACGGTATCGCACCGCACGATAAGGATGAAGCCCGGGACAAGACCATGGCGCTCTTTGCCGCGCCGCAGGCCGACGATGGTGTGGAGCGCATCGTCCGTATCAACTGCCTGCGCTCTGCCGCGGGTCTTGATGATGTCCAGGCGATACTCCGGTCGGACACACCGCCGCCGGCACTGATGCTGCCCAAGGTCGTCTCACCGGATGAAGTGATCTGGCTCGATGACCTGCTGACCGAGCGCGGTCACGATACCCGCCTGCACATCATTATCGAGATGAATGCCGGCCTTGAAGCGGTCTTCGACATTGCCCGGGCCAGTCCGCGCATAGATGCCCTGTTTTTCGGTGGTGTGGATATGGCAGCGGATCTTCGGTGCAAAAATGCCTGGGAGCCGCTGCTCTACGCGCGCTCGCGGGTGGTGCACGCGGCGGCCAGCGCCGGCGTCGATGCGGTGGATGTTCCGTATCTCGACCTTGAGGACCTGGAAGGCATGAAGGTCGCAGCCCGGCAGGCCAGGGATCTCGGTTTCAGTGGCAAGGGCGCGATCCATCCCAAGCAGATCGCAGATCTCAATGCGGTATTCACCCCGTGCGCTGAGGAGATTGCCCGGGCCAGGAAAGTCCTCGCTGCCTTTGAGGAGGCAAACACCGGGCTGGTCGTGGTTGACGGCAAGCTGATCGAAAAGCCCGTGATCCGCGAGATGCATCGGATTCTCTCGATTGCTGCCAGGAGCTAATTGGTGAGAGGCGGAAGCGGAGTTAAAATGGGCGCGAAACCTCACAGCAGGACGTTATTCTCTTGAAAATCATTCTCACCATGGCGGGAATCATGTTCCCGATTTCAGCCTTCGCTTATCTCGATCCCGGTACGGGAAGTATTATTCTGCAGGGATTGATCGCCGCGCTCGCCGCCGCAGCAGTCGTGATGAAAACCTACTGGTACAAAATCAAAGGCTTTTTCGGCAAGGCTGAGTCAAAGAGTCTCACTGAGGAAGAGGGTTTCGATACCGACGAAGAATCAGATTCCAAGTTCTAAGCGGACGCGGGTTTCGATATGATTTTAGATATGGCGGCCACCGAAAATTTCCTGTAGGGGCCAAGTGGAGTCCATAACTTCTTCTTTTCGTGATCCTTGCGGTTTCATCTTTAAACACGAAAACTTTATTTATCGACAGGTAAATAGAGCGGGTGCCGGTGATTTTGATCGTTTCATTGATTCGGGGCTATACCAGGCATTAGCCGACAAAGGGTATCTCCTCGAACATGAGGATGTCACCGATACTGACATTCCGAGGACGGATGTCTGTCATCGCATCTTGCGCCCGCTACAGCTTAAGTACATTTCCTATCCGTATGAGTGGTGTTTCAGTCAACTCCAGGACGCAGCCATGCTCACGCTACGGGTTCAAACGATCGCCCTGAAGCTTGGATTCAGTCTTAAGGATGCTTCCGCCTACAACGTACAGTTTGTAGATGGCAAACCGGTTTTCATTGACACACTTTCTTTTGCTTTCTATCAGGAGGGTCAGCCGTGGGCTGCGTATCGTCAGTTCTGCCAGCACTTTCTCGCACCACTGGCCCTGATGGCGCACGTTGACATCAATCTGGGAAAGTTGCTGGTCACGCATATCGACGGGATACCGCTCGATCTTGCCAGTAAGTTACTGCCACAACGCACGCGTTTGAGCATGGGACTTCAAACCCATGTTCATCTGCATGCAAAGCTTCAATCGAGTTATTCGGATATCGCGTCGGAGGCCCCCGCCCGCAAGAAATCCAAAGCCGGCGCCAGTTCGAAGAAGATCTCCAAAAGTGGGCTTCAAGGCATCGTTGAGAGTCTCGCCACGGCCGTGAGAAAGTTGCAATTGTCCGCGTCCGACACACAATGGGCCAACTACTATAACGAGACCAACTACACAGATGACGCGACGGCCTCAAAGCGGGCTCTCGTCGTGAAATTCCTCGC
>CEQE01004378.1_pt1 | contig 22939 bp, 26 predicted proteins | sample 356201 | NCBI WGS metagenome assembly CEQE01 (sample SAMEA2619970, study PRJEB7988) | marine metagenome | biome: marine biome (ENVO:00000447); feature: mesopelagic zone (ENVO:00000213) & marine oxygen minimum zone (ENVO:01000065); material: "saline water (ENVO:00002010), including plankton...
TCAATTCCGCGTTCTCGACGATAAAATGTCAAGAATACTTCACACGAATCCTAACTATTGGCTTATAGAATTACAACTTAATGACTGCTTTTACATACATCATACCTTAATGTTAACAGATACGTTCTTTATTAAAGCACTCATCTTAGTTATGATACTTTCAAAAATAATATGTTTATAAACTTTTTGTTGCCAATTGGAAAAAAAGTTTGCTCAAAATTTAACGATAGAAAAAAGATAATTGGTTGTTTTTTAAAGTAAGTTAATGTCTATTATTTAAAAAAAATTCTTTTTCTTTACTTGAAACATTTATAGTTTTTGCTTTTTCAAAAATTATTTTTCTTTCTTCTGAACAAATAATAGCTAATCCTTCTTTTTCTAGTCTTATAGGTGAAAGTTGGATAGTGCATTGAGCATTAATTACTTCTTTTGCTCTTTTTATACAAAATAATCCTCCTTTTTTATATTTTCTTGGAGGACCAGAAGAGTATTCTATCTGAATTTCTTCAGGAAGAACTTTTGACGAAGGACAATAAAATATATTAGAAGTGTTTAATGTTTCTAAATAATTAGAAAATCCTGGACTTGATTTATATGGTTCGCATTTGAATCTTCTCATTTTTATTCCTCTTCACTTGTCCACCATTCTAAATCAGGAATATCTGCCTTAATTTTTTTTGCTTTACAATATCCTTTTGCAAGTAAATAAAAAATTACACCTAAACTTTTTCCGCTTTTATTATTCCCAATTATTATATGACTTGTACCTTTTGGAAAATTATTTGTATCACAAATCATTAAAACTTTTTTATTAACTTTTAATGTGTCATTTAATGCATTTTTATCTAACCATGAATCAGTTACAATTGTTAACTCATTTTCAAAAAAATCAGGAAGTGTTGTGTTGGTTAAAATTCCTGCAGGATATTTTTTTGTAAATGTTCTGATTCCAGTTAAATGTGAAAACATATTTGCTACCTTCCATCCAGATTGTCTTTTACAAACAAGGATAATATCTTCTGGATTGAATTTTATTAGATAATCTATTCCTTCTTTTAATTTTTCATCAATTAAATCTGTATTAAAAATCGCAAGTCCATCAGCCCTTCTTCTATATATGTATTGCTTCATTTTTGGTGTTACAACTCTTGTTCCAAGGTATATGCCTGCTTTTACATATTCTTCCAAAGGGATAAGCATATCTGATCTTTTCTTAATTTTAACTTTCTCTTTAAGTTCCTCAGATTTTGTAATATCAACTTTCTTAGAGAGTTTTTTTACTTTTTCTAGAAGTTCTTTTTTCTTTTCTGCTATGCTTTTCTCAGGTTTTTTTTCTGTTTTTAGAGATTCTGCTTCTGCTGCTTTTTCTAATTCTTTTCCTTGAAGTTTTTCTTCGACAATTTCTTCTTTTTCCTTAGTCATGAGAATTCAGAGAAAAATATGTTTTTAAAGATTGTGTTAAGAAAAGATTCTTATTTCAAACTTTTCTCAATTTCAATTAATCTTTTTATTTTAATTTCTCTAACTTTACTAGTAATTCCACATTTAAAAAAATCAGATTCAAAACCAAATGCTAAATCAGCTAAAATATTTTCTTCTGTTTCTCCGCTTCTATGTGAAAAAACTATTTTTATATTATTTTTTCTTGCAAGTTCACAAACTCTTTTCACTTCAATTAAAGAACCAATTTGATTAGGTTTAACAATTATAGAATTTATGCTTTTCATTTTTATTGCTTTTTCAAATCTTTTAGTATTTGTAACAGTTAAATCATCTCCTACAATTAATGAACTTGGAAATTTTTTAAGAAGTTTAGAAAAACTTTCAAAATCTTCTTCATTAAAAGGATCTTCTATATAGAATAAATTAAAATTATTAATAAGATTTGATAAATATCCTAATTGTTCTTTATTATCTCTTCTAAGCATAGGATTTTCATAATTATATTTATTCCTTTTATAAAAACTAGAACTTGCAATATCCACACCTATTGATAATTTAATTTTTTTTAAAATATCTAAAATTTCTTTTTCATTTAATGAACTCATCCAAGCATCTTCATCATTTTTTTTATTTTCAAAATTTTTATCAACTTTTTTAAGAATTTCTTTTATATCTTTTTTTACTTCTTTACTTTTTTCAAAGGATTCTTTAACAGATTTTGAATTAGGGATTATTAAAAATTCCTGAAAATCTGGTTTTTTTCTTGAATTAGAATGTTTTCCCCCCCCCACAATATTTCCAACTAATCTAGGGATTTTTCTCGATTTTGAATTTATTAATTCCCAAATTTGTTTTTTTTGCTCTTTTGATACTGCTTTTAATATAGTTGATTCTAGTGCAAAAAGAGTATTTGCGCCAACATGTCCATCAACAATATCTTCAATACGTCTTAAATCATTAAATTCTTCTATTATTTCCTTTGAAAAATAATCACTGAATTTTTTAATTGTTTTAATATCTTCTTCAAGATTTTTTTTGTATATTTTTACAGCGTGTCGTCCTATAGATTTTCCATTTGGAGCACTTGCAGAAAAATTTCCAACATTTGTTTTTATAGTAATTAAAATTGTTTTATCTTTACGAGAATCTAAAATTGATTTTGCAAAAACCCTCTTTATTACAACCATGTATGAAAAAAAGAAATTTACTTTATATAGTTTTATTCTTCTTCATCTCTCTTAGATGTATCTTCTTCTTGTTCATCTTCAGGAGTTACAAGTTCCATAATTTCTCCTTCTTTTGCAATTTCTTCCTCTTCTTTAACTTCTTTTTCTTCTATTTTTTTATCACTAATTTTTTGCTCTTTTGCTCTTTTTAATTCTTCATCTTTTCTTGTAGGAAATGGTTTTTTTACAGAGATTGGAAGAATTCCTGAATTTAATTCAATTTCAGCTATTTTTAGAGAGTCAAATCTTATTTTTTCTAAATCTTCATCACTAATTTTAATTAAAAGAGGCGCATTCATTGCTATCTGAAGAGCTCTTGCTCCAAGAATTCTAGCTATTTCATATTTGCTAAGATCAAATGTTTTCATTTTTATTTTAAAGATTTATTTATTTTTAAAGATATTTCTTTTTCAACTTTTTCAACTAAATCCAATATATGTTCCATTTCTTTTATAGTCAATTCTTTTGAATTTCCTTTTTGCATTGATGAAACTATTCCATTTGAACTTCCAATTGTTACTCTTGTTTCACTTATATCTTCTTCCTCTCTTGTAGGATCAATAATTATATTTTCTCCTATTTTATGCGCTGTAATAGACACTGGAATATCTTTTGATAAAGGAATATTTTTGCCAGATGATTCTCCATAAAGAATAGTTTCATTTTTTTCATCATATTTTGGAATCTTTGCATTTTTTAAAGCAGCAATTGCACCAATTCCTGCAGCATCAAGTAAATTTCCATCATCATTTATTGAGTAAATATCAATAAAAACAGTCCAAACTTTTTCTCCTTTTTTTATACATAATTTTTCTAATTCAATAAGTTTACTTTCTCTTATTGCACGATCAATTAATCGTCCTAATTCAATTGATTCTATTTTTGGTGGTCCTGCTTCAAATCTTGGAGAACTTAATGGAAGCAATTCTGTTGTAACCATTAAATTTCCTTTATCAGGAGAATCTGGATATGGTTCACTTGTGCTCATTTTAACTCCAACTAAAACTTCTGTTTTTCCCAATTTTACTCTTGCAGATCCTTCAGCATTTTTTGATATTCCTGGTTCTATTATTAATTCTCTAAATTCTTCTGGAGATCTTTTATCAAATCTTTTACCCTCTAATAGATATTCTTTAATTCTTTCTCCAGTCATATTTGATGTTTTTTGTACTTTATCCATTTTAATTATTGATAATCTTCTATTTGTTCTAATAATTTAGTTATATCTTTGTTCTGTTTAATTATAACCTTTTGTTGTTCATATAGTGCTCTATGTGCAAGGTATGTAGCTTGTTGATATTTTATAGCATCTCCACCATGGTCACTATTAGCAATCTTATCTGCCTTATTTACATACTCTTCAGCTTTTTTTAAACTTTCTTCTAATTTATTTTCTTTTAATTCAATTCCTTTTAAATGCGTCATCTTATTTTTCTTCTCCTAAACTTTCTTTTAAAGCTTTTTTTTGAACTTCATAAATTTCTTTACATGCTTTTCTTGCAAGTTCAATAGCTTCCTTTAATTGTTTATTTGTTATTTTTCCATCTAATTGAAGATGAGTTATTTTGTCATTATGAGTCATTGTTATTGGAATATCTGTTGCTCCTTCTCCTTCTTCCCAATCTTCTTCTTTTTTATCAACGTCAACTACCAATTGTTTGTCTAGTTTTCCAATTGAAACACTTGAAACCATATTTTTCATTGAAATTCCTGCATGAGCAAGAGCAAGACAAGCTGCATTTATTCCAGCACATCTAGTTGATGCATTTGCCTGCAAGATATTAATATGAACGTCAACTACCATATTAGGATAATTATCAATCATCATAACAGGATCTAATGCCCATTTAGTAATCTCACTAATTTCCATACTTCTTCTACTCATTCCAGGTCTAATTCTATCATTAACAGAAAAACTAATCATGTTATAATTACATCTTAATGTTCCTTTTTCTGGATTCTGTTTATGTTGAGGATGCATTTTTTTAGGACCATAAACAGCGGCTATTGCAATAGTATCTCCAAAAGAAAACATTGCACTTCCATCTGCATTTGGAACAACTCCAACTTTAGCAGACATTTTTCTTAATTCATCAACTTTTCTTCCATCTGGTCTTTTAAATTCTTTTGTCATTTTTTATTTATAATTCTCCATTAAATTATTTCTTTTTTTAACGAGTTCTTGATATTTATTAAATGCAGTATCACTTTTATCAACAATACAATCGTTTTCCATTGATTCAATTTCCCTGTTTAATTTGTATAATTGGCCTTCTAATTTATTTTCCATTTTATTGTTTCTCCTTATCAAACCATTTTTTTACTTCTTCTGTTAAACCTGAAATATATGATTTTTCTGTTACAAATAAAATAGCTTTTTTTGCAAATAATTCATCATCTATTTTATCCCCTCTTATCCATATTAATCCGTTTTGTCCAACAGTTATGTTACATCCAGTCTCATCTTTTATTAATTTTACCATGCTTCCTTCTTTTCCAATTACTCTTGGAACCTTATTAGGATTTACTTTAACAATTATTCCTTCATCTATTTTTCCTAAACCTCTAGATTTTATACTTAAATCTATTCCTCTTTTATTAATACTCCAAATTTTTGCAATAACCATATCACCAAAATCCATAACTTCATCTAAACCATCTTTATTAACATATTTTGGAACTTCCATTAAAGATAAAAAAGCACTTTCAGGAGCACTAATGTCTATTACCCATCCATTAAATGTAAGATTTTCAACTTTACCAATAATTACATTTCCCCTTCTAGGTTGATAAACACCTGACAATGGAATTACTTTCACTAATCTATTTTGTTCTTCAGAAAGACCATATTTTATTGAGATAATTTCTTCTCCTCTTTTTTCTGTTCCATCTCCAGGAAGATAATTGTCACCCTTAACAATTACTTCTCCAGGAATTACTATTTTTCTTTGATTATCTTTTGTCATTCTTCTTTTATTTCCTCAGTTATTGCACTTCCATGAGTAACACCATTTAATTTATCATAAAAATCAATAATTATTCCCGCAGGAACACTAACAATTACTTCTAAATCTCCATTATCAAGCCATTTTTCTTCTTCTTTATATTGATTAATTATTCCATAAACTTGTCCTGTATGTACTGCAGGAATTGTTATTTTAACTTTTTTAGTTTCTATTTTTATTGGAATAATTTTACTAATTTCTATAAGAATATCACTAATTTGGCTTTCTATTGGAGCATTTTTTATATTAATATGAGCTTGTTCGAGTGCACCTTTAATTCTTTCAGCAGTATGAGGATTTCCTGTTTGAGGATCAATAGAATTATTTGTTAAAAAATCAACAACTTGTTTAAACTTTTTTTCATGTTCTTCATCTCTATGTTCTTGAGTTAAAAGAACTTCTCCATTTTTTATTATTTTTTCAGTAACAGCATTAATTTCTTCTGTTCCAAAAGCTTGTTTTAAATCAGAGTTTGATGCAACTTGTCCTTTTTTTGAATCACTAAAAATCTTATCACCTTCAGCGTCTATTGATGAAACTTCGCCTTTTTTGAATTTTAATGCATCATCTAAATTAACTATAATTTCAAAATTTTTTCCAGATTGTTTTATTCTTGCGAGTGTTTGAGTCATTTTACAAATTCTTTTAATTTTTCTCCTTCTACTCTTTCAATTTTCTCATTATCTTTATTAATATGAGATAATTCAAATTTTTCTATATCAAATTTATTTCCTTGTATTTCTTTGAATATATCAAGTGCAACTTTAACACCTTTTTTAATTGTTAATTCAGGTTTGTATTTCTCTCTTAATTTTTCCTTTATTCTTTCATCATGTTCTCCTATTGCATTTGCATTATATGAAAGATAATTTCCAGTTACGCTACTTGTAAATAATTGAGGTTTTTTGTCATTCATTCCAGCAACCATTAAAAAAACACCAAAAGGTCTTGCTCCACCATATTGGCTGAATTGCTGTTTTACATTTGAAATTTCCTTAATTATCAATTCAGGTTCTATTGGAGAATCATATGTTACTCTGTGCTGTTGTGCGAGAACCTGTGCTCTTTCAACTAAAATTCTTGCATCAGACACTATTCCTGCAATACTTGATATAATATGAGAGTCAACTTCATAGATTTTATTTGTTGATTCTGAAACTATTAATTTATCATCTATTCTTTTATCAGCTATAATAAAAACTCCATCAGAGCATTTCATTCCTATACTTGATGGACTTAGTCTAACTGCTTTTTCTGCATATTCTACCTGAAGCAAATGACCTTCTGGAGAGAACATTGTTGCAGTTCTATCATAACCCATTGCTTGATGTTGCATATCTATTGGCATTTCCATTGTAATTTTAGAGAATTTTATAATAATCTATAAACTTTTTTCTTTTTCTCTGCTTATTTTATAAGTTGCTTGTATTTAAAAGGTTTTTGGTTTTTGAAATTTAGGTGTTATTATATAATGGTAGCAAGATGAGAAGATTTATAAAGAGATTATTAATATTTAATTGTATGATAAAAAATAAGGGTTTAATTGGAAAATTGAATAAAATATCAATTGGAGATGTAATCTTATTAAGTTCTAAAGATACAAATCTGTCTGGATATGTAACTAAATTAAAAGAAAAGTCTATAAAATTATCAGTTGAAGACCCAAATAAACATGATTGGAAACTAAGAAGGATGTATCGTTCATTCAATCCGGCAAGATGGTATGATTTAATTGAATTTGACTCTTATGTAGTTTTGAAAAAATCCGAAGCTTATAAACAATAATAAATTTTTCATTTCCATCTTTTATCCAGAATTCTAAATTAAACATAACAAAAAATTCTTACTTCTTCAACCCTTTCAAAGTCCCTGAAACTTTCTCAACACTTATTTTTTCAGAAAAAACACAAAAACTAGCTCTTACAAAATCAACCATCTCACGATTGATAGAAATAATTGAATAATCTTTCCCTGTTTTTATAAAACCTAAACCAACTTTTGACATTCCTAAAATTCCAATGAAATCTATTATAGATTTTTCAATGTTTTTATTTAAATTTTTACCAGTAACTAACAAATATCTTTTATTTTCTTTTGCACTTGGTTTTAGTGATTTCATTTTTTATATTAGTAATATAATCTTTAATATGTTTTATTAATCCTTTGTCTTTTTTTCTTTTTCTTGTTCTTTTTCTTGTAATTAACATAAAGATTATTATAATTATAAATATTGGTATAAAGATATAAATAATATTTTTTAATTTACTTATTTCTAGATTTAAAAATTTTATATCCTTTTCAATCTCTTTATTTTGTTCTTCAAGATCCTGATTAGTATTATTATTTTCTATAATTTCTTTAATTATCTCAGGATATCCAGGAATTGGCTCATTAATTGTTTGAATTGTAATTTTTGCTTTATTAGATATAATATCTTCTAGTTTAACATATAAATCATAATAATCAACTGAAGTTAAATTTAACTTTATACTTTGTCCTATCCCTAAAACAATTTTGATAGGATCACTTTGAATTGTTATATTAACAGAATTATTCCCAATATTATTCACAGTTAAACTATGCTCATCTGAACTGCTATCAAAGAAAGTAAACTTTATTTTATCATTTTTATTTAATTCTTTAGTATATCCCAAGGAAGTTTGCTCATTATTTGGGATATGTGTTTGAGTTGTTGCAACAGATATACTGCTTCCACCTCCACCCCCTCCTCCAGAAGAACTTGAACCACTTGAAGGAGCAGTTACAGTAAAACCTCTAGAAACTGAATTATTTATATTTTCTGATGAATCTGTACAATTTATTTGCCAAGTATAACTTCCAGGAGAAAAACTAGTTGTAAAACTTTGAGTTTCTAATTGATTTGTAATTGTTGAGTTTGTCAAGCTAATTGAATTATCAATAATTAAACTACAATTTGAAATATTAAGATTATCTGTTACAGTATAGTTAAAAGTTATACTTTGAGAACTAGAAGTATAAGAAGATGAATCATCCGGGCTAGATAGTGTTATATTAGGATATGCTAAATCAATACCAAAGAATATTAATGAACTTGAGTTTTTATTATTAGTGCTATCATTACAATAAAATGTAATATTATAGTCATTAGATGAATTTGTTCCACTTAAACTGGAATTAGTTGAACTAAATATTAAACTATCCAATGAATTCATTGAAACATTATTTATACCTGAATCTAAAGAATAAGTACAATTTCCAACTTCATCTATAGTTATATTAAATCTTCCAGTATTATACCAGCTATTATTTGTTGGAGAATTTATATTTAAGCTTGGAGAAGTTAAATCATATGTGACTGTGAAATTTGATTGAGCATAAGTTTGCAAGTTAATACTATTATAAAATAAACAATTCCATTTATAACTATCTTCATATGTAAAATTATAAGTAAAATTAGAATTATTCAATATACCGGAAGTATTTTTTGTTTTGTTATATATTAAACTAGATGAAGAATTCCAAATATAAAAAGTTGAATTTGTAAGATTGTTAGATGATGATGCATTACAATTAAATGTCTGGTTCTGATTTGTGATTGTATTATTTGTTGGAGAATTTAAATAAACACTGATATTTCCAATTGTTAGGGTAAAGTTAGAATTTGCTCTATTAGAACTTCCGTTATTATCATATGCTAAACAATTCCATTTATAGTTATCATAGGAGAGATTTGTAATACTCCATGATGTTTGATTAGATGTTCCAGAAATATTTGTTAAAGTTTGATTAATTAAATCATTACTTGAATTCCATAGATAAAGTGTTATATTTGATAAACCTATTTCATCAGTTGAATTACATAGAAAAGTTTGATTATTAATAGAGTTTACTGTGTTATTTGAAGGAGAGATAATGGTAACATTTGGAGGAGTCTCATCTAAAGATGAAATTGCAGAATAGATATTAATTCTTGAAAAATTTAATCCGCTTGAACTATCCCCTAATCTGACTCCAGTATTATTTAAGGTATTTTCGATTTCAGAAGGAAGTAGAACTCTATTACTCTGTAATTTATAGAATTGTCTTATAAGAGCAAAAGCTCCTGCAACATGTGGAGCTGCCATAGAAGTTCCTGAACAAATCATATAATTAGTTCCTCCACTACTACATCCACTTAGTAATGAACCAAAATTCCATCTTGTTGAGTTTATATTTGAACCTGTAGCAAATAAATCTGTTAAGTTATTTCTATTACTATAACTTGCAAAATTATCACTTTTATCTGTAGCTCCAATTGCTGTTGCATTTTTTATACATGCAGGAGGGGAAATTGCAGTATAATTATAATCGTTTCCAGTTGAGATAGTTATAGTTATATTTTTTGCAATAGCATTGTTAATTGAACTAGCTATGTTGGGATAAGAAGAATCACAATAACTAGTTTGATTATCTGCAAATCCTAAACTCATAGTTATTACAGATATATTATAAATTGATGAATTATCAACACACCATTGGATAGCATCTGCTAAAACTAATTGATTTCCTCCACTTCCAGCATCACTAAAAACTTTTATAGCAACTATTTTTGCGTCTGGAGCAATTCCAGTAATATTTCCATTGGCAGCAACAGTTCCTGCAATATGTGTTCCATGTCCACTATAATCCATAGGATCACTATCTTCTGTTCCTGTATTAAAATCCCATCCCCCAATAACTTTAGAACAACTGCCATTAAGAAAACTTTCATTAGAACATCCTCCAAAATCAGGATTAGTATAATTAATTCCAGTATCAATAACGCAAATTGTTTCATCAACTCCAGTGATATTTGTTCCAGAAATTTGAACAGGCCAGGTAGGAGTTGCATTTACTATCCCTACTGAATCTTGTAAGAATAAACGAACTTCTTTTGATTCTACAATCTCTAAGACATCATTATCTAATTTTAGACTATTCAATTCATCTTCTGAGATAGTTGTTGTAAAAGAATCTTTAGATTTATAATCCATTTCAATTCCTTCAGAAAATGTTTCAACTTGATTATTAGAAGATATGCTAACACCTGAACTTTTATTAGTTAAAGATCCATCTTTTAATCTAATAATTACTTTAACTTCTTCTTTTTCTTCAAATTGATTTAAAACACTGTTCTCAATTTTTTCATCTTCAGAATTGTTAATTGAACTAATTGAAGATAAGAAAAATATCCCTATTAGTGATATGATAAGATATTTTTTCATTTTTATACACATTTCCCTTCAATACAACCGCAAGATTTAATATCACAAGCATATAAAGCAATACAAACAGAATTTTTAGAACAATTTTCTAATTGTCTTTCATAAAATCCAACTTCTTTTTTTGAAACACACATTTCTTTTCCACCACTATTACAAGAACAACAAGTTGTTTGAACTTTAATACAATCAGAGTCGGTTTGACATTCATTAGGTTCATTTACATCTTTGTTTATATAAAAATAAATTAAACTTCCAAATAGAATTATAATAACAATTATTAACAATAATTTTTTGTTTATAATCCACTTTTTTTTTGTATCACCCATAAAATATTAATGTAAATTTATACTTTTATATTTTATTATTATAGGGAATAATTAAAATTTGACAAACTTTGTATAAACTAGAAGAACTTTTTATACTTTTTTGATTGTTATTATTTTGCTAAAAGCATTTTTAAACTTAAATTAGTTATTAATAAAAAGATGGAAATATGTACAATTGGAGGATTTGAAGAAGTAGGAAAAAATATGACTGCTGTAAAAACAGGAGAAGATGTTTTTATTTTTGACATAGGACTGCATTTACCTGCTGTAATTGAATTACAAGGAAGTGAAAATCCAAAACAACAAGACCGTTCTGAAAAAGATTTAAGAAGAGTTGGAGCAATTCCTAATGATAGAATTTTAGATAAACTTGGATGGCGTGATAAAGTAAGAGCAATAATTATTAGTCATGCACATTTAGATCATTTAGGAGGAATACCTTATATAGCATATAGATATCCTCAAGCAGAAATAATAGGAACTCCTTTTACATTAAGTGTATTAAATTCAATTTTAAGAGATGATAAAATACAAATAAAGAACAAAATAAGACCTGCTAATCCAAATTCAACACAGATAGTTAAAGGAAAAAGTAGCAATTATAAAATAGATTTTATTCATACAACTCATTCAACAATACAATGTACTTTTCCAGCACTTCATACAAAAGAAGGAGTATTTTTTTACGGATTAGATATGAAATTTGATAATTATCCAACTTTAGGAAATCCTCCTAATTATAAAAAAATGAGAGAATTGGGAAGAGAAGGAGTGAAAGTTTTAATTATCGATGGACTTTATTCTAGAACTGAAAAAAAACCAGGCGGAGAAATGGTTGCAAAACATTTATTAGAAGAAGCGTTTTCAAAAGCAAGAAATAAAAATTCAGCATTATTTATTACAACTTTTTCATCTCATATTGAAAGATTAAATAATATTGTTGAATTTGGAAGAAAGACAAACAGGAAAATAGTATTTTTAGGGAGAAGTCTTAATAAATATGTAAATTCTGCAATTGAAGTTAAACTTTGCCCTTTTAGGAAAAAAATTATGTTGTTAAAATATAGAAATCAGATAAACTCTTTCTTAAAAAAAGTTGAAAAAGATAGAAAAAGATATTTAATTGTATGTACTGGACATCAAGCAGAGGAAAATTCAATTCTTGATAGAATTTCAAAAGGAAAAACTCCTTTTAATTTTAAACCTGGAGATAATTTAATATTTTCTTCAAGTGTTATTCCAACACCTGTAAATATTCTCGCTCGTGAAAGAATGGATAAAAGATTAAGAAAACAAGGAGTTAAAATTCAAGTAGATGTTCATGTACATGGTCATGGAAGCAGAGAAGACTTAAGAGAACAACTAGATTTAGTAAAGCCACAACATATAATTCCCTCTCATGGATCAATTGAATTAATTTCTCCAATGATGGAATTAGCAAAAGAGTTTGGTTATAAACCGGGAGAAACATCGCATTTAACTTCAAATGGTAAAGTTTTGAGGTTTTAAATTAAAATGAAAGAAGATATTTTAGAAGGTTTAAAATCAGCAGTATCATCTGGAGAGTCTCTAAAACTTGCAATGCAGAGTTTTTATAATGCAGGGTATAAAAAAGAAGAAATAGAAGAAGCTGCAAGAGATTTGCAAAAAAATCAAGCTGAAAACCAAAAACAACCATTAAAACAAGAGAAGCCTTCTAAAGAAAAAATAGAAATTCCTAAAGAGGAAAGGCCAATTCAGAAAGTTTCAAATTATGGACAAACTCCAGAAAAACCAAAAAGAAATATATGGATATTTATCTTAGCAATAATTTTACTTATTTTATTAGGAGTTATAATAGGACTTTTTTTATTTAGGGAAGAATTAACAGGATTATTTAATAAATTCTTTTAAAATGCCAGAGATTTATAATCCCAAAGATGATTCTTTTCTTTTATCTGAAGTTTTAAAAAAACAAATTCCAAAACTTTTAACTAAAAATTTAAAATTCTTAGAAATTGGGTCTGGTTCTGGAATTCAGTTAGAAACAGCAAAAAATTTTAGAGTAAAAAATATTCTTTCATGTGATATAAATCCTGCTGCAGTTAAACACTGCAAAAAACTTGGATTTAATTGTATAAAATCAGATTTATTTAATAATATAAAAGGAAAATTTGATTTAATTATCTTTAATCCGCCATATTTACCTGAAGACAAAAAAGAACCAAAAAATTCTAGAATTTCAACAACTGGTGGAAAAACAAGTAGTGAAATAATTAATAGATTCTTAAAACAGGCAAAATATCATTTAAATAAAAACGGAAAAATCCTATTACTTGTAAGTTCATTAACTAAGGGAGTTAAATTTAATAATTATAAGAAAAAAATCTTAGGAAGAAAAAAAATATTTTTTGAAGAACTTTTTGTTTTAGAATTAAGTCTAAAGGGAAATAAAATTATCCTTTAGTTTCATTATATCCCAACAATCTTTATATATACTTTTATTTTTCAAAAATTATAAAGTTTTTCAATTAAAAATGGTGAGATTTGCACATATTGCTGATATTCATTTAGGTGGATGGAAACAACAGCCACTGCAGGATTTGAATTTTCAGTCATTTAAAAAAGCAGTTGATGTTTGTATAAATGAAAAACTAGATTTTGTAATTATTGCAGGTGATTTATTTGATTCTGCATATCCAGATATTGAAATTCTTAAAAAGACTTTTGCTGAATTTAAAAGATTTAAAGATGCAAGACTTCCCTGTTTTATTATTGCAGGTTCACATGATTATTCTGTTTCTGGAAAAACATTTTTAGATGTTCTAGAAAAAGCAGGATTTTGTAAAAATATTGAAAATTTTGAAGAAACAGAGAATTCAATAGTAATAAATCCTACAATTCATGAAGGAGTTGCATTATATGGTTATCCTGGAAAAAAATCTAGTTTAGAAATAAATGATTTAAGAAAAATAAAATTAAATGATTCTCCAGGAATGTTTAAGATTTTAATGCTTCATACAACAATTGATAAGGCAAAAGGAACCTTGCCAATAGATTCAATAGAAGTAGATATGCTTCCAAAAGCAGATTATTATGCCTTAGGACATTTGCATATAGATTTTCAATATGATAATCTTGTTTATCCTGGTCCGATATTTCCAAATAATTTTCAGGAACTTGAAGATTTAAAATATGGAAGTTTTTATATTGTTGATACTAGTTTGAATAATTCATTAAGAAAAGTAGAATTAAAAATTAAGGAAGTTGTTCCAATTTCAATTGAAATCACAAATGCAACTTTTGCAACTGAAAAGATAATATCTCTATTAGATAAAAAAGATATAAATGATAAAATTGTTCTTTTAAGAGTTAGTGGAGAATTAGAAAGTGGGAAAAACTCAGATATAAAATTTTCTCAAATAGAAGAGTTTGCAAAGCAGAAAAATGCATATTTCTTACTAAGAAATACTCATGATTTAAAATCCAAAGAATTTGAATTAGAAGTTGAAATAAAAAATCCTGAAAATATAGAAGAAGAAGCAATAAATCTTTATTCAGAAAAAAATCCATCTGATTTTAATAAATTAATATCACAATTAATGAATACCTTGCAGATAGAAAAACAAGAAGATGAAAAAAATGAAACATTTGAGAAACGTTTACTCGATGAATCTAAAAAAGTTTTAAGATTTTGAAATGAAACTAAAAAAAATAACTCTAAATAACATACGAAGTTATGAGCATCAAGAAATTGATTTTCCAGAAGGGTCTACATTACTCTCAGGTGATATTGGTACTGGAAAAACTTCAGTTCTTCTGGGAGTAGAATTTGCATTATTTGGATTACAACCTGGACAAAGAGGCGCCTCTTTATTAAGAAATGGGACAAAAGAAGGAGGAGTAATAATAGAACTTGATATTGATAAAAAAGAAATTATAATTGAAAGAACACTAAAAAAAGCAAAGACAGTATCACAAGATTATTGCGCAATTACAATTAATCAAGAAAAAAAAGAAATATCTGTTATAGAACTTAAAAATAAAGTTCTTGAATTATTAAACTATCCTAAAGAATTTTCAAAAAAGCAGAATATTTTATACAAATTTACAGTTTATACTCCACAAGAAGAGATGAAGCAAATTATATTGCAAGATTCAAAAACAAGAATAAATACATTAAGGCATGTTTTTGGAATTGATAAATATAAAAAGATTCTGGAAAACACATTAACAATAATTTTAAGAATAAGGGAAGAAAAAAGAAGAAAAGAAGGATTTACTGAAAATCTTGAACAAGATAAATCAAATTTGTTATTAAAAGAAGTTGATCTTGAAGAAAAACATTCTAATTTAATTTTAGTTGAAAAAGATCTTTTTTTAAAAATAGAATTAAGAAATAAAATACAAAAAGAAAGAGAAGAAGTGTCTTTAAAAAGAGAAGAAAAAATAAAATTTCAGCAAGAAGTCGAAAAAACAAAAATAATGATTTTAAATAAAAATGAAACAATCTCAAGTAATATAAAACTAATAGAACAATTAAGAAATCAAATAAAAGAATTGCATGATATGAAATTTGATGAATCAAAAATTTTACAATTAGAACAAGAGATAATCCTTTTGAAAAAAGAAAGAGTGAAATTAGATAATAATGATTTAGATATTAGCTCAAAAATTAGTTCTCTTAATTTGAGAATAGATGAACTTAGGAAACTAGAACAAAAAATTTCTAATTTGGAAATTTGCCCAACTTGTCTTCAAAATGTTGAGGCAGTTTATAGAGCAAATGTATTGAATAAATCACATTCAGATATTGCAGAAAATAAGGATAAATTAGATAATTTGGAACAGGAAAAAAAAGAGATTTATGAAAAAATAATAAAAATAGATAATGAAATTTCTCCAAACGAAAAAAAAATTCAGGAATTAAATATTTTAAAAATTAAATATCAAGGGATTCATGAAAAACAAAGTAGATTAGATGAAATTGAAAATTTAAATGTTTCTCTTAAAAAAGATATAGAATTTTTAGATCAACATAAAGATACACTAAAAACCTCTGTTTTTAAATTAAGTAAATTTGACCTAATATATGAAACAAAACAAAAAGAACTAGAAGATGCTTTAAAACAAGAAAGATTAGTAGAAATTAATGTAGCAGAATTAAAAAAAGAAATAGATGTTTTCTCAAAGCAAATAGAAGAATTAAAAGAAAGGGTAAAAAAAACAGAAGAAGTAAAGGAAAAATTAAATTATCTTATTGAATTAGATGATTGGTTAACAAAAAAATTTATGCCGCTTATTTCTTTTATTGAAAAGAATGTAATGATTAAACTTAGAGTAGAATTTTCAAAGTTATTTGAAGAATGGTTTTGCATGCTTGTTTCAGATTCATTTAATATAAGGCTTAGTGATGATTTTACTCCAATAATAGAACAGCAGGATTATGAACTAGATTATTCTTATTTATCTGGAGGAGAAAGAACAGCAATTGCCTTGGCATATAGATTTTCACTTAATATGGTTATTAATTCTCTTTTAAGTAATATAAAAACAAAAGATATTGTAATTCTCGATGAGCCAACAGATGGATTTTCTGATCAGCAATTAGATAAAATGAGAGATATCTTGCAGCAATTAAATGTAAAGCAATTAATAATTGTAAGTCATGAACAAAAAATAGAAAGTTTTGTTGAAAATGTAATAAAATTTAGAAAAGAAAATGGAATTTCTGTTGTTGAAAGTTAAATTACCCATTTATACAGTAGATCGCAAAGTAAATAAATCCATTTAAATCTGTCTCTCTATGAACCTTAAAGCTTTTCTTCAAATATCTATAGCAGTTTTAATAATCTTAGCTCTTCTTGGATTTTCAGGAGAAACAGCTGATAAAGTGGCTTATTTATTATATGCTATTATTTTACCCAGCATTATTTTCTCTGGAATTATAGGCTCAGTTATAGAAGGATTTGGAGGAGATTCTCTTAAGAACATATCTTTTAACTTTGAAATCTATAATGTTAACTTTTCAATAACTGCTTTTGCTTTAGCAGTTGGAGTAATTAAATTCTTAATCTTAAATTGAGAGAGCTCACGCTAAGTCAGGTTATCCCTCTTGGCTCTGAAGAATAAAGTACTGCTCCAAATAATTTAGCAGTTACTAATGGTTTCTTTAAATAAATATGAAAAATAATTGCTACAACTAAACTGACTAAAACCCAGATATTATACAAGCAGACAGACCACATGAAATAGAATAATCTTACTGAATAATATTTTGATGTCGTTCTTGCTTTGAAATCTCCTTTAACTCTATAAGATGTTTCAATGCCCCATCTTTTTGAATACCAACTAAAATATTGCTGTGTTAACTCCTCTGCTACTACAATGTTTGTTGCAAATACTCTCTTTACTCCTTGTTTATCGTTAACAAATACAAGTTTAAACTCTGCTCTGTTATACTTCCTGTAGCCCATATCGTAATCTATAATCTTGGATTGTACCTCTTTGTATTCCCTCATGAATCTCTGTATTTTCACATTTCTGATAGCGGGCATGAGAAATTTAACTTTTAATTCTTTCAGAAGATTGATAATTTCAGAATTGAAGAATCCTCTGTCTAAGTAAACATATCTTATTTTTACTTTTGATTTTGCATATTCTATTAACTTTCTTACAACCTTAGCTTTTGTTGTAAATTTGTGCATTGGCAAAGCCAGTAAAGTAAATCTCTTTCCATTTTCAACTACATTTATGGTTATGTATCTGAAGCAGTGAGAAGTTCCGTCTTTTGGCTTTGTCTCGCAAACCATGTAATCATTTTTATCTCCATAATACATTTGTTCTGTAATATCAATAGCCAAATCAACTCTTTTTCTGAATGGTTTGTATTTTGTTGCTTCTTTGATGAGTTTATCAAAGGTTTTCATGAATAACTTTTCAACATATTCAGAATCAAGCTTTTTGATGTGATGAATTACTGTATTTGAAGCAGGAGTGTTTTCTTTTAACAACTCGAAAGTCTTGCTTCCATTATTGGTAAAATCATGAGTTATTGCAACATAAGTTAAGAGATCAAGGAAATCTGTTTCAGAATACTTAGAATTATGATGCATCTTTAGGTTAATTGAAGGATAGACTTTCTTTTTGAGAAGTTTTGTAATTCTCTTTATCTCTTTGGACTTCAGATTAGGGGAAGGTTTATTAAATTCCTTTGTCTTACTTCTGTTTGTGGGGTTCATTCCGGACTCCATAGCCAGAGAGGATGTTGCGTCGAAACTTCGTCTTCTCTGGTTTAACTTATTTAGTTAATATATATGCTATAAGGTTAACTAATATATAAACATTATTGCAGTCAAGTATAGAAAAGCTTATATACTCTTAATAAATTTATTAACCAGATGGGTAATGTAATATCTCCTCTTCCAAAATGGATTATGAAGCACTATTCTAAGCTGTGGTCTAAATTCAAAGATAAACAGTTTACTCATCAACAGGCAAAAGATTTGCTGAAAATAACCAATACCAGCATTGTTCTTTCAAGATTAAAGAAGCATGGTTGGCTCAAGCTGGAACTAGATCCAGAAGACTCAAGAAGGAGATTATATAAATTAAAGGATCCTGCTGAAGCTGTAAAGGAGATGGGAAAATAAAATGGAAACGAACATAACAATCGATAATGAAAAACTTGTGAAAGATTTTGGAGCTAGTAGGATATCTAAATTAAAAGATATGCCTGATTTTTATACTTTCAAAAGAGGACTTATTTATTCACATAGAGATTTTGAGAAATTTTTCAATGCTCTAAAAAAAGGAGAAAAATGTGCGATTGTTTCAGGATTGAACGCTTCTGGTTCTTTGCACATTGGGCATAAAGTGGTTTTTGACACCAATCTTTATTTTCAAAGAGAGTTTGGAATTCCAGTATTTATACCTATTTCAGATGACGAATCTTATGTTGCAGGGAAAGTAAAGAGTCAAAAAGAAGCATTAGAATATTCAATGGAATTGGCAAAGGAACTCTTAGCCTATGGCTTTGATCCTCATAAAACTTTTTTTGTTATTGATCAGATTTATACAAACATCTACAACCTAGCGATAAAGTTATCAAAAAAAATTAACCTTTCTGAAATAAAGGCAAGTTATGGTTACAAAAACGAAGAAAATATAGGACTTCATTTTTATCCTGCTGTTCAATCAGCACACATACTTTTTCCTGAAGAAAAATTTGAGATTAAAAATATTTTAGTGCCAATAGGCCCAGATGAAGATGCTCATATAAGAATTTGCAGAGATATTGCTTCAAGAGCCAGATATAAAAAACCTTCCATATTACACTTATCTTTTATGTCAGGTGTTGATGGAACAAAAATGTCCAAATCAAAGAATAATGCTATTTTTCTTAAGGAAGATAGTAAATCAATAACTAAAAAGATAAATAAAGCATTTTCTGGAGGACAAAAAACAATTGAAGAGCATAAGAAACTTGGAGGAAATCCTGATGTTGACATTGCATGCCAATATCTATCAAAATTTTTCTTGGATGAAAAAGAGAGTAAAAAACTATTTGATGATTATAGAAAAGGTAATACATTAAGCGGAGAAGTGAAAAAAATGCTGATTGAAAGACTAACTAAGATGGTTAATGAATTTCAAGAAAATCTCAAGAAAGTTAGTGATAATGCATTAAAAAAAGCTATACTAACTAATGAAACAGACTTAATTAAACTTATCTTTTAACTTCAATTAACCTCTTATTTAAAAATTTCTTAATCCAATATTCAACTCCCCCCGAACTTGTTTTTTTAATTCCTCCCCAAGGAATTAAGGGATTAATGTCTAATGTATCAGAATTGATAATTATTCTTGCAAAATTTAATCTTCTAGCAATATCTAATGCTCTTTTTCTATTTTTATCAAAAATTGCGATACCTAGTCCATGTTCGTTAAGTTTTGTCAGTTCTAATGCTTCATCTAAACTGTCAATCTCTTTGATCCATAGGCTTAAACAAAAATCTGGATTTAAGATATCTTCTTTAGATGGGTTCTCGTTTAATATATTTCCTAGTTTCTTCCTGAGATTGGATTTCATATTTGAATATAATTCTTTTTTTACCAAAATTCCTTTTATTGAATCACAATCTTTTCCATCTTTAAATAGAACATTCTTTGCTATTTGATCACTGATTTTTTTTGTATCTCCACTTAAAACTATCGCCCAATCATTACCTTCAAATTCCCCCAAAAATTCAATATCATTTTTACAACAAAATAATTCTACTTCTTTTCCAGTTTTTTTACCCCCCATATAAAAAACAAACTCTATATCTTCCATTAATGAATAAAGGAACTTTTTTCCATTCCCGTTTTTGAAAACTATGTTTTTGTATTCATTCTTATTAAATATTTTCTGAATAAATCTGCCAATATATTGTGTCTTTGACGAAGGTTTTACTATTATATCCGAAACATTTAAATAACCCATTTTCTCTATGATTTTATAGATTCTAAAAATATTTTACAAAATATTATTAAAAAATGGATGCTGAATTAAAAAATTCAATTTTGAAAACTGGAACAACTATTCTTGGAATTGTTTGTAAAGATGGAGTTGTAATGGCTGCTGATAAGCAATCAACTGCGGGAAATATTGTTATGGATAAGGATTCTGAAAAAATTAAACAAGTAAATGATTATTTATTATTTGCAGGAACAGGAATGGTTTCAGATATTCAAAGATCAATAAAATTATCTGCTGCAGAATTAAGATTAAAAGAATTAAAATCAAAATCAAGACCAACAGTTAAGCAAGGGGCAAACTTAATTTCAAGCATAATCTATCAATCAATTAGACAACCGACAATGTTACAATTTATGGTTGGAAGTTTAGTAGCTGGAATAAATGAAGATGGAACTATGGAGGTTTATTCAATAGACCCTTCTGGAGGTATAAAGAAGATAGAAAATTATGATGCTAATTTTGGTTCAGGTATGCCTTATGTATTAGGACTTTTAGAAAGACAATATAAAAAAGGAATGAATCTAAAAGAAGGAATAGAATTAGCAAAAGAAGCACTAAAGTCTGCAACTCAAAGAGATACAGGATCAGGATATGGAATAGATATTTTCACAATAACAAAAAGTGGTATTAAAAAAGTGGTAGAACAAGAAATTATATCAGAATATAAATAATTCTTATTCTAACTTAAAAAAATGGACATTCTAAAAAAAATAATTGATAGACTTAAAGATAAAATAACTGATGCTACCTTTGAAGGAGCAAATATAGTCCTCTATACTAATAATGAAAAATTCTTTAAAGAAGGAGAAGGAAAAATAAAAGAGATAGTTAATGAAATTAAAAAAAGAATTGAATTGAGATCAGATCAGAAAATTCTATTAGAACAAGAGAAAGCAGAAGAAGAAATTAAAAAAATTGTTCCAAAAGAAGCAGAATTAACAAATATCATTTTTGATTCTCATAGAAGTGTTGTTGTAATTGAAGCAAAAAAACCAGGTCTTGTAATTGGAAAACAAGGATCAATTTTAGATGAAATTAAAAAAACTACTTTATGGTCCCCTCAAATTCAAAGATCTCCTGCAATAAAAAGCAAAATTACAGAAAATATAAGAGAAGTTTTATATGCAAATAATAATTATAGACGAAGATTTCTCAATTCAATTGGGAAAAAAATATATAATGAATGGAATCCTGAAAAAACAGATGGATGGATTAGACTTACTTTTTTAGGAGGAGCAAGACAGGTTGGACGAAGTTGCATTTTAATTCAAACAAATAATTCAAAAATTCTTCTTGATTGTGGAATAAATGTAGCTTCACGTGGTAAAGATAAATTTCCTAGTTTTGATATACCTGAATTTAATATTGATCAATTAGATGCAGTAATTATTAGTCATGCGCATTTAGATCATGTGGGGTTAGTGCCTTATTTATATAAGATGGGGTATAAAGGACCTGTTTATTTTACGCCTCCAACAAGAGATATTGCAGCATTACTAGCATTAGATTTTATTGGAGTTGCATATAAACAAGCAGCAAAACCTTTGTTTAATTCAAAAGATATTAAAGAAATGGTAAAACACAGTATTTGCTTAAATTATAATGAGGTGACTGATGTAACATCAGATATTAGACTTACTTTTTATAATGCAGGTCATGTTTTAGGTAGTTCAATGATTCATTTAAATATTGGAAATGGATCACATAATTTACTTTATACAGGGGATTATAAATATTCAAGAACTCGCCTTTTAGATCCTGTTATTATAAATTTTCCAAGAGTAGAATCAGTAATTACTGAATCAACTTATGGCTCAAGGAATGATGTTCTTCTTCCAAGAAAAGAAACTGAGAAAAGATTTATTCAAATAGTTAAAGAGACAATTGAAAAAAAAGGTAAAGTTTTAATTCCAGAATTAGGATTAGGACATTCTCAAGAAACTCTTTTAAGAGTAGAAGAAGCAATAAGATCTGGAGAACTTCCAAACGTTCCAATGTATGTTGATGGGATGATTTGGGATATTAATGCAATACATACTGCATATCCTGACTTTTTAAGTAATTCAATTAGGTCTCAAATATTTCAAGATAATAATCCATTTACATCTAAGATATTTTCAAGAGTAGGATCTCCTCAAGAAAGAAAAGAAGTAATTGAAGGAGGACCATGTATTGTTATTGCAACATCAGGTATGCTTGTTGGTGGAGCATCTGT
>CEQE01133409.1_pt1 | contig 22915 bp, 25 predicted proteins | sample 356201 | NCBI WGS metagenome assembly CEQE01 (sample SAMEA2619970, study PRJEB7988) | marine metagenome | biome: marine biome (ENVO:00000447); feature: mesopelagic zone (ENVO:00000213) & marine oxygen minimum zone (ENVO:01000065); material: "saline water (ENVO:00002010), including plankton...
AACTCTGACCTGGCCCTCAGGGCCAGGTTTTAAACGCTTAAATAAAAATTTGTAAAAATTGCTCTTTTTTTATTAAAGTTATCGTGTTTTTTGCCGATACGCCTTATACGGATACTTTTTAATAGCGAGGGGGCTATTTAATGGTTAACATAATTAATGGATCGCGTGTTACTCTACCAAAACCTAATATTGACATCGCGAATCCTGATCCAAACTCCAGACTATCTCTTATTAATAATGCAAAGTTAATAACTGAGGAAGATAAACGTGAGCCATCTGCTCAGAAAAAAATAGGCAACTTTAGACCGGACAAACTCAAACAATTTTCAAACAAAACGAGGCTTGAGCAGGTAAGGGCAAAACAGCGGAAAGGAGACATTAATGAAATGGTATTTATAGTTAAAAAAAAGATTGCCACATTTAAACAACAACAACTTAAGGGCTCACGATTTGCCGGAGAAATAGGAAAAGGGAGTATCTTTGACTTAACAGCCTGAACCATTTTATACTTTCTTGAAACCTGAGAAACACACCACAAGTTTTCACAACGCAACCTTCAGCCGCAACCAAAAGAATTTATCCCCCCCATTCAGGACGATACAGTGTAAAAAACTTCCTAATAAAAGAAGTTTTATATAATTTCATGCCGTAAATATACCAGCCAAATTTAGCCAGTTTTCTTCGTTCTGCACTAAGTTTATCAAATTCTTATTAGTCTTTTTCCACTACCCTCTTATATTTCCCCTGTCTATTTCTTTGCGTAAAAATTTAGCTTTTATTTAAATATTTGTTAATTGTCGCATAGAGTTCTTCAGATTGTATAGGCTTTGACAAAGTATCAGAACACCCAGCGGCCATTTGTTTTTCCTTTGAGTCTTTGTCTGCACTTGCTGATAAAGCTATAATTGGAGTTTCCGCAAATTTCGGTATTTCCCGCAAACGTTTTGTTGCTGTCAGTCCGTCCATCACAGGCATTCTGATATCCATTAAAATTAATTCGGGAAGAGACGACAGTGCTGCATCAATAGCTTCTTTGCCATTCCTCGTAACAGTCACCTCATGTTTGTGAAGGTTCAAAATGTAAAGAAGCAGATCCAGGCTATTCTGGTTATCTTCTACTACAAGAATACGATGTCCGGTAGAAATCTTTTCTGTTGTTATCTTTTTGACTTCAGATATATCTTTCAACTTTTCCTTTATTTTTTTTTGAGGCAAAGTAAACCAGAAAGTGGATCCCTTACCGACCTCACTCTTAACACCTATCTTCCCTCCATGTAGCTCAACGAGACGCTTTGTCAGGGCCAATCCAATGCCAGTACCACCTAAGTTCTCGTCTCGTTGTCGATCTGCCTGTTGAAATTCCAAAAAAATCCTCTCAATATGATCCTGGTCAATCCCAATCCCTGAATCAATAACTTCAACTTTTAATTCAGAATGATTCTCGTTTACAGCACGAACTTCAATCCGTCCTCCATCAGGTGTGTATTTTATGGCATTGGAAAGCAGATTGAGAACCATAGCTTTAAACTTTTGGTTATCTGCGTTTATTGTAGATACACCAGACTCTATGTTGACTATCAAATTAATATTTTTATTACTCTTATTAATAATCCCCTTCACCATATTAAGAGACAAATTAATAAGTTCGGCTACATCGCATTTTTTAAGATGAACTTCTACTTCACCGGAATCAATCTTTGTAAGATCAAGCAAATCATTAATTAAGACAAGTAAATGTTTTCCGCTATCATTAATCCGGCTTATAAATTCAACTTGTTTATCATTAAGTTTCCCAAATTCCTGACTGTGTAATAGATCCGCAAATCCAAGGATTCCATTAAGTGGGGTTCTAAGCTCATGGCTCATTATAGATAGAAATTTGCTCTTGGCTTTGTTTGCAGCTTCAGCCTCCTCTTTAGCACGTCGGAGCATATTTTCTGTCTGCTTGTGCTCAGAGATTTCTTGCTGCAATTGGGAGGTGCGCTGCTCGACTAGTTCCTTAAGATGATTGCTGTATTTTGCCAATTCTCCTTCCATCTTTTTGCGCTCGTTTATGTCGACAGATACGACTATGATGTATTCAATGCGACCTTCATTATCTTTAATTGGTACAAAAGTAGCCTGGAACCACAATTCGTTTCCATATATATCAGCCACGGGAGCTTCCTCTGTGACAATTTCACCTGTTTCTTTAACTTTTTCCAAACATTTATTCAAACTATTTTTGGTCGACTCAGGAAAAAAATCAAAAGGATATGGCGTCCCATAAAGCTTTGCAACTTTGTCAATTTTAAGAGCTTTTATACCTGCATCACTCATATATTTTAGATTAAAATCAAGGTCTACAATCTTTGTGCAAACTGGTGAATTTTCGAGCCATACACGATCTTTTTTCTCAGACTTCTTTAATTTTAGCTCAAGCTGCTTGCGCTCAGTAACGTCAATTAAGACTCCGCGGTAGACAATTCGATCTTCAAGTTGTTCAGGCGATGATTTACCTTGGATCCAAATTTCTTCACCGGAATCTTTTATAAAACGTGTTGTATATTCCCAGGGTATGACTTTGCGAGCCACATTATCAATCGAATCGATAAAAGCTTCTTGCTCTTCTTTAGTAGGGATTCTTTTTACAAACCGTTCGAAGTAATCTTCAGTTTCATTAGAAAGTCCAAAAAGCTCTAAAGAACGTTCACTGACATAATTCAAACCATATTCAAATTCTCCACCATTTCGATAGGCAAAGATTTCGTAGACTACAGCGGGGACGTTGCTAGTTATAACATGTAATAATGAATCAGTCTTCTGCAACGCCTCCTTTGCTCGCTTGCGCTTGGTGATATCATTCACCATACCCCGCATCAATGTAGCCTTACCATTGTCATCGTCTTTGAGAGGGGCTTTTTTTGCAGTATTTTTGCTTTTCTGTTTCTTTATGGGTTTTTTTACCGTAGCCATTTTTTTGATATTTCCCATTTAAGACCGTCAAAAACTATTTCAAGACATTATTTTAACAAAAAGGCTTATTTTTTGTCAATGACTAGGTCATCTACAATATGCCTCATAGTGGGATCAACACACTATCTTTCCGCATCATTAAGGTCTTCATACCCGCTCCGCTTTCCGTAAACTGATTGATGAAACATTACTAACATCGAATGTTGAGTATTTTTTTCTTGCACCCATTGTAATCCCCCAATAATAATTGCTAAAATGCCCTCAAACCCTTACCCTATAGGCATTTTATAACAATTAGTAGGACAACAACATAACTTTATATGGGAAATGGGGGATAATAGTTTAATGGACATTAACAAAGACATTATAACTCACGTTATTGAAAAAGCTGATTTTGGTGAAATCTTAGAGAATTTAACCAAAGAGGCCCAATTAAAAAATTATCGTATTGTAAAAATTGTAAATGTTGATAGAATAAAAGAAAGAACAGGACTAATCAGAAAAATAAACATAGGATTTCAGCATTATAAGATTATTGAAATATGCAATCTTATGAATTGCAATGAAATTGTTTCATCGGATTTGAGAGCAGGCGTCTTTATGCCTGTCCGATTGGCGCTTTACCAGCCGAAAGATGAAAATGCGATTCATATTTCTTATTTAAAACCTACAGCTTTTGCGGCTTTATTTCAATCAAGAGCAATGATGAAAATCGCAAAACAATTAGAGAAGGATTTAGATGATGTGGCTAAAGCAGCGGATTTTTAAAATTGGTCTTTTGTTTTTGATGTTATCGGCTTTTCCATTATATGTGCAGGCAGAAGAAAAACGCTTAACAATCAATTTCGATAAAAATAATATTTGCTGTATTATGAATGCGCCAATATTGGTGACTGAATTAGAAAAGGTTGATGGAATCAACATTGCCCGCTACAAAGAAGATGCAAGGAAAATTATGATTTATTTTGAACCATTAAAAATTGCAATTCGGACCATTGTTGATAAAGTGAGTAAAATTACTGCCGTAGATAAACAATTTATTTTAACAAAGCTTGATGCATAAGCATTTCCCTTAAACTACACATAGCTTCCATATCAGCTAAAAATTTTAAATAATTTTGTCTATCCAGTGAAAGCGGGAATCTATTAGATAATTTGCTCAAGCTAATAATGCAAACTATTAGGTTCCGGCATTAATTTGAAAAACTTTAGAAAGAACATGTAAGCAAGACAAATAAAACTCATTAGACCAAGTCCCTGGACAGCTTCCACCAGACTTAAGGAGTATTCAGCGACCACGCCATCCTGAAAATCGCTGACAATATCATAACCGGGGAACATCTCCATCGGCAGTAACTGCCCCGGTATGACGATTATGTAACGCTCTGCCAGAACACCGATAACTACAAGTATACAGGCGGCCAGTATCCACGGGATGGATTTGCCGGTCTTCGGAAGCAGAAGCATGATCAGAGGAAATACATTTCCGCAACCAACCATCCCCAGCCAGAAAATCCATGAGTTAATATTTCCGCTTAGTAGAAGAAAATGCTGGGTCTCGTAATTTTCCGGAAAATAGAAACGGTTTACGTTTTCAACGAATATGAAGTAGATAACGATCATAAGGAATCCTGCAAGGTAACGACCGAGTTTCTTCACCATTGAGGAGTCAAGTTCTCGCCCGGTGAACCTGAATGTAATCACAAGTATCAATATCATCAGCGCCGTTCCCGATGAAAGAGCTGCGGCTATAAAACTCGGTGGGAGTAGGGGAGAGTGGTAAAGCTCTCGCGCGCCTACAAACGAGAATATGGCGCCCGTTGCGCTGTGCACCAGTACAGCACAGAATATTGCAACTAACCCTATTATTGAAGCAAGCTTATCCTTTCCTTCGAACATCGCCCAGAGGTAAAAAAAACAGATGATTATGTATGTAGGATAGAGAATGCCGTTGAGCGAGTAGATGGAACGGAGATTCCAGTAAAGGTAGGGGAACAAAATTCTGTCGGGCCTTCCCCAGACAAGGATTATAGACATAAGCGATGCGACAAGTAAAATAGCTGCAATAACCACTGATATCCTTGCTAAAGGTTTGAAGTCCTTTATCCCAAATACGGAGGAGAGAGAAGACAGTACCAGCGAACCGGCGCTCAGCCCGATGAAGTATATTGCTATTACTTTCATAAACGTCCAGGGTACCTGGTTGGTCATCCCCGAAATCTGATGGCCATAAATCTGCCTCATCAGTGAACCACCAGCACCGGCCAGCACTAACAGCATTAATATAGCGGCAAGAGTCCAAAAGCCTTTCGAGTTGCCTTCAATAGTTGAATAGGTAATCTTTCTCTGTGCCATCATATCCCTTTATAGAAAACTTTAGGCTTAAGGCCGAGATCGGCCCTGATCTGTTTTGGCGCGTGTTCTTTTATAAAGCGTGAAATTTCGCTTTCCTGGTCGTTGAGGTTACCGAATATCATTGCCTTTTCGCCTTCTTTCCGGCAGGCCACCACGCATGCTGGAAGTTTACCGGCGTCTATCCGGTGGACACAGAAGTTGCATTTTTCAACCACTCCCTTGAACCGCTTTGGAACTTCTTTGTTCGTCCATGTAGTTGTTTTTTTAAAAACGAATGATCTTGCCTTGTACGGACAGGCTACCATGCAGTACCTGCACCCTATACATCGGTGTTTGTCGATAAGCACCAAACCGTCCTTTCGCAAGAAAGTTGCCGCGGTTGGGCAGACATGCTTACATGGGGGATGTTCACAGTGATTGCATAGAAGAGGAAGCGATGTCTTTTTGTGCGGCGCGTTTTTTGGACTGATTACGGCTTTCCTGATCCAATGTGCATCGATTGTTTTGTCGCCGAATAGCGGCACATTGTTTTCTATACGGCAGGCTTTGGTACAGGCATCGCATTTTTCATTGCAGAGGTTGGTGTCTATGATCATCCCCCATTTGTTTTTTGAAGAGGCGGTGCTGTCCCGCGCATCTTGAGCAAAAACCTGGTAGAGAGTAACACCAGGGCTGATCGCCGTCCCTAACGCAACGGCTCCTCCGGTTTTTAAAAACGAGCGTCTATCAAGTTCCATTTTTTCTCTTTTAAGGAAAATAGTGGCAGCCAAAACATTCCGGCTTTGCGCCTACATAATCATGACATCTGTCACAAAACTCCGCCCTTTTTGTATGACAAGTCTTGCAATTTTTCAAAGTATGAGATGTTTTACGTATTCCTTCCCGTACAACATCATCTCTAACATGCATGAGTAATTTCATATGATTTGCCCTCATATATTCTGTCGGTTCAATACATTTACCGGATTCAGGGAGAGTCAACTGAGGTTTTGGCGGCGTGTGAAACAGACCCTGTCCTGTAGCAGTATAAATTAATGGTGACATTAAGATCAGAAAAATAAATAAAACAACCGCTATTCCAACATTATTGTTCATTTATCCCCCAGGACTATCGCGTTACTGATGAGTTGATGAACTCCGCCCACAGTTTCCATTGATATATCATAATAAGGGAGTACTTTTGCAAATTGTGCTTTGCATATAGCACAAATCATGGCCATAAAATTTACGCCCCGGTTTTCCATCACATTCTTCAGTTCAGCTACCTTTGGAGATGCCCCTTTTATTCGCAGTTCTAATAATTCGTCTGTTAAAAGTCCTCCGCCGCCGCCACAACAAAAGGTTTTCTCCCTGTTTGTGCATGGATTCATCTCCACAAACTTATTACAGGACGCTTTGATCAAGGCACGCGGGATCTCGAACTGTCCGCCGGGTATTGATCCCATCCTGCTTGCCCTTGCAACGTTGCAGGAGTCGTGATAGGTAACCATGTATTCATCGTTTGCACTTTTATCGAACTTAAGAGCGCCTTTGTTAATCAAATCGTAAGTGAATTCACAAATATGCTGCGGGATTGGATATTGGGTGTCCAAAAAGTCGAATGGCCCGATAAGTGTGTTCCAGAAGCTATATGCGACGCGCCACGCATGACCGCATTCTCCGACGACTATACGTTTCACTTTGAGTCGACGCGCTTCATCACGAATTCTGGATGCTACCTTTCTCATCTGCTCGTAATTTCCTATAAATAAACCAAAGTTAGCAAACTCAGATGCCTTGGAGCTAAATGTAAAGTTAATGCCTGCATGATGGAATACCTTTGCGTAACCAATGAGAGAGTCCACGTGGGGCGAGCTGAAAAAATCTGCTGAAGGCACAATCAGCAAAACTTCCGCGCCAACCTGATCAAGAGGGAACTTAACTTTCACACCTGTATCTTCCTCTATGTCCTCTTCAAGAAATTCCAGGGTGTTTTGAAGAGCGGGTTTAGGAATGCCAAGGTTGTTGCCTGTATCGTGGACTTTGCCGATGATCTCTAAGGAATATTTCTGGCCGATACCGATGGAATTAAGTATTTCCCTTCCCGCCATCGAGAACTCAGCAGTATCAATTCCAAATGGACAGAAGAAGGAACAGCGGCGGCACTGAGAACACTGGTAGAAGTAGGATACCCATTCTTTCAGCACATCTTCAGTAAGGTTTTCAGCGTTAACGACACTTCCCAAATATTTACCACCAAGCGTTAAATACTTACGATAAATTTTACGCAATAGTTCCTGGCGACCAGCCGGCATATTATTTGGGTCACCGGTACCCAGGAAATAATGACATTTATCCGTACAAGCTCCGCATTTAACACAAATATCCAGAAAGACCTTAAGAGATTTATATTTTGTGATCAGTTCACCGAGTTTAACGATGGCGGCTTCCTGCCAGTTATCTATCAGCTTTTCCGGAAAGCCGAGTTTTTTAAGATGCTCCTCTTTGGCGGGATAACATTTAAAATCAGATGACACACCTTTCTTTATTGCGGGTGTTTTTATAGGTTCTGTTACTACAGGTATTTCAAAATCTACTTTTGCCATGTAGCATTACTCCTGTTGAGTTTACCTGCAACCCACTTAATCCCCCTTAGACAGAGAGGAGTTAACTGAGAAACGCAAATTGCTAATTGATCATTGCTACTCTTTCGCCCATGGATTTACATGCCGAACGTCTCGCATGTTATCTAATTGAGTTTTTGCAGGACTAAAGAATAGGCCTCCGGCATGAAGAAGCTTACTGAATGGAAAATAAAAAGCCAGTATCAGCACCAGTGTAAAGTGAAACAAGAACATCAAATGGCTTGGGATATTGATAGGGCTGAAAAGGATAAGCCCTAACAAAAACTGTTTTACTGCAACCAGATCAGGATGCGCTAACACATTAAGCCCTATGCCTGTAAGACCTATTAAAAAAAACAGTATTAACGCAAACATATCCGCCCATGAAGAAATATACGCTATACGATCAACTGTAAGGCGACGTACAAAGAGATAAATCAGGGGAATCGGCAAAAGCAGACCGGCATACATGCCGAATGGCTGCAAAGTCTTCAGTATGGGTGACACAGGTTCTACGAAAAACCTAAGATGACGTATTAGAATGAAAAGAAGAATAATGTGAAACACGTATCCCCCAATCCATGTCCAACGGTTACCATTAAAAAGACTTGAGAAGGTAGCAACATCTGTCAGGTTTTTCATGAGTAAACTTATTTTAGTTACGGGTTGCGGTGTTGTCGGGATTTTAAGGGGAGAAGGTGTTACAGCATAACCCCATAGTTTGAACGCCAGGCCTCCAAAAAACACTGCTGCCGCAACATAACTGAGTACTATGTATAAAATCGAAAATAAAGATAATCTATCCATATAAAAATAAATTACAAATAGTTTTCAACACATCAAAATTTTTGAAATCCGGCATTTGTAAATTATAATTTGCTTCACTAAACGCATCCGGTAGGTTTGGGCAGTCCTGCGATTTTGCAAGCCTGCTTCGCGGGTCCTTCCGGATAGAGTTCATATAGATACTTAGTGTTACCCTTTTCTTTTCCGAGTTTTTTTCCGATGGCTTTGGTCAAAACCCTGATCATTGGGGCTATCTTATATTCTTCGTAATAGTCGCGCAGAAAATTTATCACTTCCCAATGAGCATCTGTCATATCAAGCCCTTCTTCCTTTGCGATATATTTTGCTATGCCATCATTCCAATCATCGAGATTTTCCAAGTATCCTTCCTCATCAACTTCATAACTTTTTCCATTGAATTCAAAGTTTGGCACTATAAATCCTCCTTAAAAATAATAGATTCTAACCTGTTGTAGGGCAAGGCTTTTAGCCTTGCTACAGCAACTTTAAATGGTTGCCCTAAATCCTTTTTTTAACGGTTATAAAAAAATAGTTTCAAATTTAGAATTCTAAACCATGGCATTAATCTCAGCCGGTAGAGATCGGGTTTGGTTTATTAATCTGACAAATTCCGGGGCCCACCAAGGGGCAGCATTACTATGTAAATGAGCATAGGAAGCTAAAACCTTATGAAAAAGCAAACCATCCTGTTGACCGTCTAATCCGTATCCCCGGTCTACTTTATAAGCAAATAATACCTTTTCGGTGTAATGTGTAACTCTTGAATAATGAAATTCATGTGCCCTGATTGTCTTTCCTAAAGGTAAATTCCATTTCATATTGCTTTTGCCCAATAGTCCAATCTGTTTTTCAGTCATATGTGTTGAGAACTCTGTCCTTAAAATCATGTAGCCCCTTCCCTGAGGCCTGGAGGTAATTTCTATATCGCATGGAAGTCCTCCAACCATTTCTCTCGTTTGACCATTCCACGAAATATTTTTGGCGAGATACATCAATCCACCGCATTCAGCATATACGGGCAAATCATTTAGAATTGCCGTTCTAATTTCTTCTTTCAAAGACCAGTTTTCCCCCAATTCTTTTAAAAACATTTCGGGGAATCCACCACCTATATACAATCCATCAACTTCAGGAAGATGACTATCTTTTAACGGACTGAATGGGACCAGTTCAGCGCCTGCTTCTCTTAATGCCTCCAGGTTCTCCTGGTAGTAAAATGTAAAAGCCCTGTCAATTGCCACTCCTATTCTCACCTTATTCTGATTAAAGCCTGTAGTATATTTGTCCGGATATGGTGGTTCTGACAAATTAGATAAAGGTAATTTCGGTTTGCTTCTGCTTATTTCTACAATTTTTTCAAGGTTAACATTTTTTTCAATAACGTCCGCGATTTTATCAATTATAAAGTAAGCGCCGATGTGTTCTTTAAGCGGGACAAGACCCAAATGCCGCTCATCTATTTCCAGTTCTTCTCGACGAGGAATTGAACCAAGTACTTCTATATTGCAGTATCGCTCAATCGCGGCGCGAAGTTTTGCTTCATGCCTGGAACCCGCGACTCGATTTAAGATAACTCCAGCAACCCATACATCAGGTTCAAAATTCAAATAACCCATCAATAGCGGCGCTATTCCTCTTGTTATTTTGCGAGAGTCAATTACTAGTATTACCGGTGCATGAAGCATCCGTGCCATTGCAGCGGTTGAGTTAGAACCTTCGGTGTCCAGTCCGTCATGTAACCCTTTATTTCCTTCGATTATAGAGATATCCGCATTAAGAGCCGCAGTCTGGAATGTTTGCATAATATAATCTTCCAGCATAAAAAAATCGAGATTCCGGCATATCCGGTTATCCGATGCTGCAGTCAACCACATCGGGTCTATAAAATCAGGTCCCTTTTTATAGGGTTGTACTGAAAACCCTTTCCTTGTTAAAGCCGCGCAGAGGCCCGTAGCAACGGTAGTCTTTCCCGCGCTTCCGTGATTTCCAGCAATAACAACTCTTGGGTAATGATGCTCATTATTCAGTTTTGTTTTAAGCATAATTGGGCAAACTCATAATAGGGATAATTGCACATCAAGAAGTTTTGATTTTAAAATAATTTATTCACTTTCAATTACAACCCCATTCCCATCTGAATATATCCACTGGGACATAACTCTGAACAAATATGGCAACCATTGCATCGTGTGTAATCAGTAAACATAACTTTTCCCTGATCCCTCTTCAGATTTCTACTGATAGCTTCACGAGGGCAGAAGACCCTGCACTGATTGCAGGCAAAACATAAACCGCAACTCATGCACCTCTTTGATTCAGCTATTGCCTGTTCCGAAGTGATGGTTTGATTCACTTCATCAAAACTTGAGATGCGCCGGGATACAGGCAAGTTGCCTTCCTCATTTCTTTTCGCTGATGGATAATAATCCAGCTTAATGTCCGTATGCTTTATTGTCCGAAAATTGTTCCTTGGTTTATATTCTTTCCCGCTTAAATGCGCGTCCATGGCGCGTGCTGCTTCCCTTCCATGGCCAACAGAACGAGTAGAAATTCCAAGTCCCAATGCGTCTCCCCCGGCAAAGATACCGGACATTTGAGTTTCATGTTTTTTATTAACATCGAGCCAGCCCCATTTATTTGCAAGCTCCGACATCCCCCCGGCCAGTTCTGGAGATTGGCCTATACCAACGATAATGGTATCCGCAGAAAGGGTAAACTCTTTCCCCGGGATTGGGACTGGTCTTTGTCTGCCGGACTCGTCTGGTTCTCCCAGTTTCATCCTGGTACATTTAATAGCTACAACACGACCGTTTTCAGTAACAAATTCAGCAGGAGCGGACAAGAATTCAAAGTTTATTCCTTCTTTTTCCGCTTCTTCAATATCCTGCTTAATGGCAGGCATTTCATTCTTTGTCCTGCGATAAAGAATGGTAATTTTTGCGCACTTTGCAATACGTTTTGTTACTTGAGCGGAATCCAATGCTGTTTTTGGCTCATCACCCGATAATCGAAGCGATACTCTTGCCGCATCTACCGCACTATCACCGCCTCCAATAACTACAACTTTATTTCCGATTTCGACTTTTGCGCCGGACTTAATCCTGTTGAGATAAGAAGCGCCGGTAAAGATGTTTGCCGAATCTTCTCCCGAAATACCAAGCCTAATCCCTTTATGCGCGCCGATAGCTAAATAGATTGAATCAAACTCCTTTCTTATCTCTTTAAAATCTATATCTTGCCCGATCCTGGTATTGCATTTTAATTGAACTCCAAGGTCGAGGATGTTATTGATTTCCTGATCGAGAATATCTTCAGGGAGACGATAAGAAGGGATGCCGTACCTAAGCATCCCACCCGGTTTTTCAAATGCCTCAAAAATTGTAACTGCATATCCCCGGCGGGCCATCTGGTAGGCGCAGGATAGTCCTGAAGGTCCTGAGCCAATTACTGCAATCCTTTTGTTTTTTTTTTCATCTGTAATTTTCCTGAGCTTCAGCTTTCGCTTTAATCCACGATCTCCAATGTAGCGTTCAAAATTATTAATGGCCACTGCTCCGTCTTCCTTATGCCGGCGGTTGCAACCTTCTTCACAGGGATGCGGACAAATACGACCATGTATTGCCGGCATTGGGTTTTTATCTGTGAGTAGGTACCATGCCTCATCAAAGGATTCATCTAATGGCCGTTTCATTAAATCCGCCTGGGCAATGTAGGTTAAATAGCCCCGGATATCTTCCAGGCTAGGACATTCTGACCGGCACGGCGGCATCTTACGAACATATACCGGGCATTTCCAGCTTGATCCGTTTGTGACCACTATTTCTTCCGGGTCAGGTTTTTTGAGATTAATATCTTCTGGTTTGGTTTTGGCTAATATTGTCGTTTCAAACATGTAAATTAAACTCCATCCATAGTGTCGTCAGGCCATCCGAATAAGTTGGGAATGACATTTACTATTGAAAGTGTTTAGCGAGCGCATTCCTCGCAGCTTGCAGAGCTAAGCTCAGCTTTGCTGCGGGGTTAGCGAGCAACACCCCCCTTAATCCCCCCTAACAAGGGGGGATTAAGGGGGGTGTCTATACTCTACACTGAAGATTCTCCGTAGCTTGCTACGGGGAGCTTCAATTTCACTTATTATTTCTTTTCTGATCCCTGGAATCTGACAACTGAACGCTGTTATTTACGTTCTCACCTGAGCAGAGGTATTGTATGTTGTCCTTGCTTCAGGTCCATCCTCAATATGATATTTTGTAAATTCAAATCCGGTTAGTTCAAAGAACCGCGGCCATCCTATTCTTTCAATCCATTCCGCAACTCTCTCCCAGGGTTTAGCCCCTTTTTTATAAACAGTGAGGATTTTGCGTACCGCACAGGAAACCTCAGGCCATCTTGGTGGGTTGTTAGGCAATCCCCATACTGCAAGCTTCATGAATCTTGGACCTGTTCGTGTACTTGCGGTTTTTCCACCGACCCAGATTGACAAAGAATCTGTCTCGGAGTCTCGAATTTCCATGCTTGGGCATTGTCCATGGCATGCACCGCAATACATACATTTTTCTTCAACGACTTCTACCGATTCCTTTCCATCAACTGTTGCTGGTCTGATGGCAGCTACAGGGCAAATAGCCACAACCTTAGGCAATTCACAAATTTGCATCTTGTCATGATTGATACGGGGAGAATGATGATGCTGTACAATAACGGCAATATCTGCCTGGCTGCCGCAGTTTATCTGGCAGCAGGAAGTAGAAATTCGGAGCCGGTTCGGTAGCCTTTCATTTTTAAATTCGTCTATGAGTTCATCCATTAAGGCTTTTACCGCGCCTGCCGCGTCTGAAGAAGGGAGGTTACAGTGCAGCCACCCCTGGGTATGAGTTATATTGGATATGGAAGGACCGGTGCCGCCAATGGGAAAACCGAGAGTTTCTTCAACATCTTTAATTAAAGGTTCAATATCCTTCTTGTTGTCTAATAAAAACTCCACATTACTTCGAGTTGTAAACCGCAAAAAACCTTTGCCGTATTTATCCGCAATACTGCATATCTTTCGCACCAAATTCACACTCATCGTGCGGGGGGAGCCTGCTCTCACCGTATAAAGAGCGTCACCGTTTTCTGCTACATGCACAAGGACTCCCGGTTTTAACCTTTCATGATATTTCCACTTTCCATAGTTTTTCTTCATCATTGGGTGAAGAAATTTGTTGAAATCCGGAGCGCCATTATCTCTCGGCGCCATTTTTTTCTTTGCTGTTTGGGCCATGTTTTCTCCTTTAGATTCCGGTTAGATTTCTACGCTTTCAATCTCTTTATTCATAACCTGGGGAGCTTTTTTTTCTTCCCCTTCAAAACGAGACGGAGCAAGCTCTTCAAATTTAATAAATGTGCTTGTCCTCGGCTGAATCACCATTCTGGGGTCCGGCTTTAGTCCTACGCCCTCTAAAAACGTAGCAAGACCTATACGAAAAATAAACTCTCCAACCCGTTCATGTTCTAATCCATTATCGTTCCAGAAATCCCAGATACGTTCAACAAGATCAGTAAGCTTTTCCCAGTCTTCTTCAGTTTCGAGTTTAATAAATGGGACAATAACAGAACTCATGGTGTCGCCTATTTTGAGAGTTCTTTTTCCTCCAAGAAGTATTGTTGCTCCTCTATCTTTACCGGGTCTTAACGCCTTATGCATAACGTTGATACAATGCATACAATGTACACAGGCATCATCATCGAAATCGAGTTGCTTTCCTTTTAAAGATATGCAGCGTGCCGGACATCGATTAATGACATTTTCAATAATATATTCAATACCATGTTCGTCAAAAAACTTTTCCATTTCTTCTTCATCTATCTGCTTTGGCCCTCTCCATGTTCCTATAATAGGCATATCTGATCTCTGTATTGAGTTGGCGCAGTCGTTGGCACATCCTGATAATTTAAATTTAAACTTGTAAGAGAACTCCGGTCTGTGCAGATAGCTTATAAATTTATCTGTAATGTATTTATTCAATCCGAGGGTATCAAAACATGTCATTTCACACCTTGCGGGCCCAACACAACATGATAGTGTTCTCAAGGCAGCGCCGGATCCGCCCAGGTCCCAACCTTTTTCCATTAGTTCTTCAGCAGCTACACGAGTATCATCGTTGTTTGAACCGAGCATCAAAATGTCTCCTGTCATGCCGTGGAACTGAAGAATTCCCGCGCTGTGTTTTTCACTGATGTTGCATAGTTCTCTTAACGCGTCTGTAGAGTACACCCAACCTGAAGGTTCAATGATACGAATTGTATGAAATTGAGCGAGATCAGGGTACTTATCCGCCAGATCGGATAAACGGGCAATGACACCACCACCATAGCCGGATACATTAAAAACCGTTCCCTGCCAGTGGTTCCATTTACTTTGGTAAGATTCTTCCAACTGGCTGATCAACTGGGCTACAACAGGTTTATCTTTCGCCAGATCTTTTAGATCAGTTACAAAACTCGGCCAAGGTCCTTTTTCAAGTTCATCAAGAAATGGAGTTTTCAGTTTCAAGTAATGTTCATTTTTTTTAGTATCCATAAATCCGCTCCTTTTTGTTAAATTATAACCAATTATGAACCTTATGTTTTTCAACAAGTTCCACAAAACCGCCGTAGTCTATTGTTTTAATCCCTTGAGTTACTTTAGTAATACCTCTTCCTTTTAAGTCTGCCTGGAGGGCATATACAGTATGCTTTTTTTGGATGTCCGCCATGAAATCCTCATTTTCTGCACCGGCCATTGCCGCATAGACACCGTCTTCATAAAGCAAAATCGGTTCATCTTTCTTAGCAAACCGAAGGCATGTTTTAAATGTTTGATGGCTAAAGGGAGATTTGTTTATTGTATGAAGCATAACTTTAAAAAGGGATTAGTGCGTGTTGATCGTTCATGAGAGTTGCTATTTCACCCACATCTTTAACTATAGGTTTAATGATAAGGTCTTCCACTTTAAGCCCTCGTTTATCCAGTGAGCTTTGATCAACATAGATATTTTCAATATCATAATCTTCCAGAGCACGGTATGTTGGAGCAAACCCTTTGATCCCGAGCTCTGAAGTATCCTGATCTTTCATCAAAGCAAGAATCCCGTCTTCAATAAAAACAATAGATATTTCCTGCTCATAGGCCCCGGAGATCAGAACGGTTTCTAACCCTTCATAGGCATAAATACTTCCATGAGGGGGTTTCCGCATTACAAACATTATTTTAGTCGGTTCCGGCATATTATTAACTTCCGAAAGTTATTAAACGATCGCTCTTGATCGTGATATCAACCAGTTGGCCTAATCCTGCAATTCTAAAATTCGGAGCAATCACATCTTTATTAATGCCACGCCTCTTGCCTGCTGCAATACACACTATCAGGTCGATTCCTTTCCCTCCAAGATCCGACCATCGTTTACTTATATTACGATCATCCTGAGGCGGGTCCATCAGTTTGGTAGAGTTAATCACCCCATCGTTGTAGAAAAAAACCCCTGTAATCTCGTGGTTTTTCTCAAGGGCTGCAATAATGAAATTGTATGCGCTGTCTGCTGCCTGATGGTTGTAGGGTCCCTCCTGTACCAGAACTCCGAATTTCATTTTTTCCCTCTCTTTCTATCTAACGTTATTCCGTAGAGTAGAGCAAATCTAATGCCATTTTCACAGATGATAAACTCCTGTCAATTATTCACCAATCTGATCAAACATTTTACGTAAATTTTAGTGAAATAGTTCCATTTGCGGACTTGGAGATCAGAAAGCGAGAAAAATATAATGTGATATGCATATAATTTAGTTATGACAGGCCAATTAATGGTATTCTTGCTATAGCGGGGATGGAATAATCCTTGTCAACCTCGTCGAAATGTCATAATATGATAGAGACTTGTCTGATAGGAATTTTGATAAAGTTAGCCGAGATAGCCTAACTTGATTTATAGGAATTTCAATGTTTATTGTCCGGCATGGGGCACGCACTTTCAAAGTGTGTGGCACATGATAGTTGCCGAAGGCCTAACTTGAAGCGCTTTTTAAGAGCATTTTTATGGAATATTTTACAAGCGAAATATTAGATACCTTTGGCTTTGGGACTATTTCTATGAATAACAAAGGAGATATCATTTCTATCAATCAAGCGACAAAGAGAATGTTTAGGATAGGAAATGGAATTAAATCATTAGGGAACCTTAATGATTTGCATAAATATTTTTACGGTGGAGAAAAGATTATAAAGCAGATCAAGCGGAATACTCAATTGAGTATGAAAAAAAGAAAAATCATCTCACCCAATGAAAAGACAATAATTCTATCCAATAAAAAAGAAATGGCAGTCAAATATCAGGTTTTTCCAATGTTGACCGGCAAAAACGGAAAAAGAGTAAAGGGATCGATTTTAGTTTTTAATGACATTACAGAGAAACGTACTACTGAAAAAAACCTGATAGAAAGTCAAAAAAAATTACAGGCGATTTTTGACGGTATTACCGACGGGATCATGGTCATTGATCAAAACCTGAAGATTGTTAATTGTAACAAAGCCATGCAGATCATTTTTAATCGTGGTCTGAAAGAAATAGTCGGAAAATCTTGTTATGAGGTATGCCATGGTAATACTGAAATATGTGATGATTGCACTGCTTATGATGCCTTGGAAAGCGGAAAGAGCGTTTCTCGACTCAAGCATTGTTTTCAAAACGATGGAAAAAATAAATTAATGGAAATTTGGAATTTTCCTATGGACAGTGCCAACGGTCAAACCGGACATATCATTGAATATGTAAAAGACGTATCAGAGAGAGAATTTTTACACAAAGAATTGGCTCAATCTAAGCGCCTGGCTTTAATCGGAGAAGTGTCAGCCAAAATTGCCCACGAAGTGCGAAATCCTCTGCATGCTATTGAAGGGGCAGCACACTTTCTTTTAAATGAGTTTAAAGATAATAAAGATATCTCTCAATATTCCAAATTGATTAAAGACCAGGTCGTTCGACTTAATAAAGTCACCTATGATGTTCTGAATTTTTCCAAACCGTCCAAACCTATAAACACTGAAATTAAAAAGTGTGACATAGAGGCTATTATTCATAGGTCTGTTGAGGCATTAAAAGACAAGTTTATAAAAAACGAGGTGCGTGTTACCCTGATTGTCTGTTCCCTAACCCCACCAATTATGGCAGATGAAAACCAGTTGACTCAAATGTTTACTAATTTATTTATTAACGCATCTGATGCCATGCCAAAAGGAGGCAACTTAATTGTCTATACAAAAATTGAAGCAAACCCAAAATCAAATACCAGAGTATTGAATATTAATGTAAAGGATATGGGAATTGGAATGCCATCTAAAGATATTAAAAAAATGTTTAAACCTTTTTATACAACGAAACCAAAAGGGACGGGATTAGGTTTAGCTATTGTGCAAAAAATAGTGCAAAACCATAAAGGCAGCATTCGTGTAGAGAGCAAAAAAAATAAAGGCACTAATATAATTATCAGTTTTCCAGTTGTAAATTAATATGAATAACAACGGCACAGTATTGGTTATTGATGATGAACAGGCAATATTGCAGGTGATGACCGGTAATTTGAAACAGAATGGTCTCTCTGTGGTAACCGCAGATAGCGCAATGGAAGGGTTGAAACTTATTAATCGAGAGATTTTTGATACGATTATTGTTGACTATCAGATGCCTCAAATGAATGGACTGGAGTTTCTTGATAAACTAAAAGAATTGGAGATTGAAATTCCGGTAATAATGGTCACAGCCTATGGAACTATTGAAATGGCTGTAGAAGCCATGAAAAAAGGCGCGGTGAATTATCTTACTAAACCTATCAATTATGAGGAAATGGAACTCATAGTCAAAAATGCGATTGACAAACAAAAACTGTTGAAAGAGGTAACTACTCTCAGGCAGGAAATTAGCGATAGATATGGACTCCAAAATTTCATTGGGAAAAATGAGGAAATAATGGAAATTTTAGACAAAGTTCTAAATATCGCTGAAACAGATGCCACAGTTCTAATACAGGGTGAAACAGGAACAGGCAAAGAATTAATTGCCCGCGCTATTCAATTAAATTCATTAAGAAAGCATAAGCCCTTTGTAAAATTGAATTGCGCCACTATTCCTGACAATCTCCTGGAAAGTGAATTGTTCGGTCATGAAAAAGGCGCTTTCACAAACGCTCATAAACAGCATATAGGAAAATTTGAACTGGCAAATACCGGTACTATTTATTTAGATGAAGTAGGCGATATCTCACTTGCGGTGCAGTCGAAGCTTTTAAGAGTTCTTCAGGAAGGAGAGTTTGATCGGGTAGGCGGAAATAGAACATTGCACGTAAATGCAAGAGTCGTTGCTACAACAAACAGAAATCTTGAAGAAGCAGTAAAAAATAAAGAGTTTAGAAGTGACCTGTATTACAGGCTTAATGTTATACCTATATATTTACCTCCATTAAGGGAAAGGAAAGACGACATCCCTCTTCTGGTGAGGCATTTTGTAAAACTGTATAGCATTAAAAACAGGAAAAAGATAAAGGCCGTCTCCAAAAGCGCCATGAATATTTTAGTTAATTACCCCTGGCCCGGAAATATTAGAGAGCTGGAAAATGCCCTGGAGCGGGCAGTTATTTTGGAAAAAGAAGATGATATTACAGATAAATATTTTCATGAAAAACATGACATTAACATTGATGAAACAATAAATCTGGATGGCGATCTCAACTTTAAGAAAATGAAAAACCGAATTATCGAAGGCTTTGAAAAGGAGTATATTTCAAAGCTCCTAAAGAAATATAACGGCAATATTTCCAAAGCATCAGTTAAAGCACAGCTCAATTACAAAAACTTTTTTGAAAAAATGAAACGTTACGAGATTAAAAAACAACACTTTGAATAGGCATTAAGAATGAATGGCTAAAATTGCGCAAGATAAAACTATCAACTGTGAAGGGTTAACCTGTCCTGAACCAATTCTTCAAACGACTTTAACCTTAACAAAAATGGAAGCAGGGCAAATACTCCTTATGTCTTCAACAGATCCAACATCCGTAAATGATATGAGAGCGTGGTCAATTCAAACGGGTCATAAAATTCTAAAAGAGGAAAAAGATGGTAATCTATACAAGTTTTATATTCAAAAATCTGATGAAAGGAATAATCTGTAATTGCCTTTACTAACTAATGTAGTCTACCGATCCTCGTAGCCAACCATGTTTTTCAAATCCTACTTCATCTCATGCAAATAGTATTTGCGACAACAAATAAGGGTAAACTAAAAGAATTTGAAGACTTGATGAAAGATATGGATATAGAAGTCCTTTCGCTGGAGGATATTAATTTTAAGAAAGAAATATCAGAAGAAGGTGAAACATATTCAGAGAATGCTTTGAAAAAAGCAAAAGTGGTCTCTACTGTTTCCAATAAAATTACACTTGCGGATGATTCGGGCATTGAGATTGCCGCCTACAATAACAGACCGGGCGTGAAGTCAGCCCGCTTTTTTCCAGAATTATCTTACGAACAAAAAAATAGAAAAATAATTTCTGACTTGGAAGGGACTGAGGGGACTAAAAGACTTGTAAAATACAAATGCTGTATTGCCATTTACAAGCCTGACCACAATTTCTTTACATGCATGGGAGAGTGTGAAGGGATTATTTCTAAAGAGCCAAAAGGTAAAAACGGTTTTGGGTACGATCCTATCTTTTTTCTTCCTGAATTAGGAAAGACTTTTGCCGAACTTCCGGCAGAATTAAAAAATCAAATAAGCCACAGGGGAAAAGCATTCAGGCAAGCGAAACAGATATTGAAAAAAATAATTTAACTTAAAAACACCTAAGTCACAAAGGAATAAATTTTGATAAGCGATCAAGAAGAAAAATTCCGCAGGCGATTAATATTAACTGCCAAAGGCAGTCATGGCGCCAGGGATATGAATAGAGAAGAAGCAAAAGAGGCCCTGGAATTTTTATTTTCTGACAAGTCTGATGATGTACAATTAGCCGCTTTTACTACAGCAATGCGGTTTAAGGGAGCGAAAGTAGATGAACTGTTAGGATTTATAGATGCGATAAATGAAAACTCCCTTTCTATTAAACCAAATATAAAAGGGTTGGTTGACTGCAATGGACCCTATGACGGGAGAACTAAAAGTTTGAGCCTTTCATTTGCGGCAGCGGTTATAGCTGTTGCTGCCGGAGTTTCCATTATTATGCACTCAGGATTTAGGCTGCCTCCTAAATATGGTGTAACCATCGCCGATGTTTTGGAAGCCCTCAAAATTCCCGTCTATCTTGCGCCGAAAGCTGTAGAACAAATGTTGAAAAAAACAGGTTTTGGATTTTTACACTCCTCTAAATTCGCGTTAAAAATGGAACAGTTTCGTAATGTGCGGGAAAAACTCGCTTACCGCTCTTTTTTGAATACTTGTGAAGTTTTGAACAATCCGGCCAATGCCAAAAGAATAATTTTTGGGGCTGCGCATGTCCCTTTTTTAAAAAGATTAACATCTGTAGCACAAATAAGAGGGGCGGAACATGTGTTGGCAGTTAAGGGCATTGAAGGCTCAGATGAAATTCCTTTAAAAAAGACTCATATTGTGGAATATGCTAATGGTGAAACTAAAATGATTGAATTAACTCCTGAACAATTTGGGTTAAAAGAACAAGCTCATCCCGCTTCCGAAAGCGCCGGGAAAACAGCGTCTATTATTTACGATATACTTAACAACAAGTCGGAAACTTATAAACAAGGGGTGCTTTTAAATGCCGGTACCAGAATTTATCTTGGAAACGTAACAGATTCTATTTCCAAAGGTATTCAGTTGTCGCAGGAAATTTTGGAAAGCGGCAAGGCGTCGCATAAGTTAAAAAAATTGATCGGTTTTAGTGGAGTCGAGTAAACTTCAGTTAAATTCTTTGTTTTGAAAGTGCTTAGCGAGCGCAGTCGCAGCTTTGCTGCGGGGTTAGCGAGTGAAATTAAAATAAAATTATACTCTACGCTGAAGATTCCTCGCAATTCTACTGCGGGGAGCTTCAATTCCTATCCTAATGTGGAAAGTTTGAACTTTAAATGAAAGTATGTTTTAATTACTGCATTTTATGAAAAACAATAATAAAAAACTCGGAATATTACTTTTTAACGGTCCTGAAAGCCAGGATATTAGAACGGTTGTTGGCCTTGCATCTGCCGCGATACAATCCGAGATAGAAGTTGAACTTTTTTTAATGTATGAAGGTGTTTTAAACGCGTCTTACAAGCCGTTGCAAGAACTTTCAAAAAATGAAAGGTGTAAAGTAATAGTTTGTAACCATAATGCTGATGAGCTTATTGCTGCTAAATGCGAAAACTTCAAGTACGGGAGCCAATTTGATAACGCCTACATTGTAAACGAATCTAATAGATATGTAGCTTTTATTTAGTCTGCTAATAATATTCGTGTATTTTATGGCAGAAAATTCTTAAACGGCTTACAGGGCGGTAGCCCTTTTTGGTTCCGGCCCCTGGCCGGGTAAGGAGGATCTTTGTCTAAGAATGTTTTTATTGTTTTTTCCGATTACCCCTTTGGAACAAACAAGGTATCGGAAAAACTTCGCCTTGCCGTAGGTTTAACATTAAATGATGACAATATTCTGAGCCTTATTTTTTTAGGGCATTCGATATATGCATTGCAGGAATTAAATGAAACGAAAGCCAATATGAAGCCGATTTTTAAGCACATTGAAATGCTGGCAGAACTGGATACACAATTTTATGTGGTAGATGGAGATAATTTCTCCATCAGTAACAATTTAAAGTATCAAAGCATTCATGCCAATGAGTTTAGCGATATTCTTGATAGCGCGGATGTGGTTATTCATTAAAAAGGTAAAATGAAAAAATCTCTTTTTATTATCCGCAATCCTGATTCTCCACTGTTGAAGTATATAGATTTTGCAAAAGAAAACTATGAGGCAGTTTTAATTCATAATGCCGTTTACTCCGAGGAGTTGAGAAAAATAAATACTGTAAAAATTCTTAAAGAAGATGCCGACTTACGTAAAATAAAAGCAGAGAATCAGGTCGTAGATTATAATGAAATGGTGAAAATGATTTTTTCTTCGGATAAAGTTATATGTGCTTAATGTTGAAATTTTATTTAAGCGTTTAAAACCTGGCCCTGAGGGCCAGGTCAGAGTT
>CEQE01147660.1_pt1 | contig 22816 bp, 12 predicted proteins | sample 356201 | NCBI WGS metagenome assembly CEQE01 (sample SAMEA2619970, study PRJEB7988) | marine metagenome | biome: marine biome (ENVO:00000447); feature: mesopelagic zone (ENVO:00000213) & marine oxygen minimum zone (ENVO:01000065); material: "saline water (ENVO:00002010), including plankton...
AACGCGAATATAGGAAACACTCTAGCGGCGCTGTGTAGCGAGTTGTTCTCATACCTCGGGTGCGGATCTGCGGACCTGTCGAAATCTCTTCTTAGGCAACAACTCTTATTTATCTTCGGACCTTAACTTCGATAGCGTCAGGCACCAACTTCTATATAGTAACTTAATGGACACTCTATTTTAAGAAGCAGGTGCTGCCGGTGGTTCTTGAGACACGGTAACCATCTTGACGGATCAATTGGGATTACACGACAATGAACGGCAAGGAAAAAGCTGGCTGCTAAGGAAATCCCATGACGCAAACTGGAGTGACAGAAACCGAAACTAGCCACTACGGCATCAGGTTGCCGCAAGAGCTCATTCTACTTAGGGATCAGATCAGGCGCTTCATGCGGGAGGAGGTCAAACCGATCGAAGACAAGCTTCCTCACGATGCCCTCGGCTGTATGCCTGAAGATCGTCGCCATCTGCGAGGCATCGCGGAACAGATGGGACTGACCCGTCTGACCGTGCCGGAGGAATATGGCGGCAATCCGGTCAGCTCCATGGCGAGGGTGATCATCGCAGAGGAATCCGCCAAGTGCAGATTGGGCGCGTACGCGCCGGCCCTCGGCGCATTTGGTGGCGGCCCGCCCAATATTATCTGGGCTGGGACGGAACAGCAGATCGAAAAATACGGCATCCCGGCGGTAGAGGGCAGGGCGGGCGCATTCGTTGCGATTACGGAACCTACCGGGGGGTCCGATCCGCGTAACAACATTCAGACCCGTGCGGTGAAAGAGGGCGACAGGTGGGTTCTCAATGGCCGTAAGATGTGGATAACCGGGGCGAAAGCTGCCACCTACGGCGTGATATTCGCCAGAACTGACGATGGTGGAGAGGGGCAGCCGCCACAGATTACAGCGTTCATCGTAGAGCCCACGTTTGCAGGCATTTCATTCAACGAGATTCCGGTGATTCGGGCACTATCACCCTATGAAATCGTTTTGGATAACTGTGAAGTGCCAACTGAAAACGTGCTGGGCAAAGTAGGGGAGGGGTTCAGCGTCGCCCAGAGCTGGCTCGTGGATGCCCGCATTCCGTATGCTGCCGGCTGCATAGGTATCGCCCAGGAGGCCCTCGATATGGCGTGCGGCTGGGTCAAGCAGCGCCCTACACGGGACGGAATGCTGGACGGCAAGCAGGCCATTCAGTGGATGATCGCGGACTCGGAGGTGGAACTGCGCGCGGCGCGCCTGCTGGTCTACGATGCTGCGTCACGGGTTGACGCGGGTGAGCCGGTAAAGGTGGATGCGTCCGTATGCAAGCTCTACGGCACGGAAACGGCGGGGCGTGTCGTCGACCGCGCGATCCAGATGTTCGGGGGCATGGGAGTCGCCAAGGAGATGCCGCTCGAACGCTGGTATCGCGAACTCAGGGTTAAGCGGATCGGTGAAGGTCCCTCGGAAGTGCATCGCATGGTTATTGCCAGGGATAAGCTGCGCAATACCGATGGCGGCCTCTACTTCGGATAACCCAATTGCTGGAGCTACGGGAGTTGTCATGTACCGACACATCCTAACGGGATTCTTGCTGTTCCTTACGGCCAGCGCGTATGCTCAAGATGACAGAACCGACCGTGAACGGCAGCTAGTCGACCTGTATCGGGATGTCATCGCATACCGATCGGCACGCGGCCACGATCAGGTCAGGCCTCTCGCCAAGTACCTTGAGGCCAGGTTTCTGTCGGGCGGCTTCGGGGAGCAGGATGTTCGCTACCTGCAGATGGGCGATGAAAATGCAGCTCTGGTCGTACGCTATCGTGGCCGCAAGAGCAGTGTTGTCAAGCCTGTGCTGTTCATGGCCCACATGGATATCGTCGATGCCTTGCCGGCGGACTGGCAGAGAGATCCCTATGCGCTGATAGAGGAGGATGGTTACTTCTACGGCCGTGGCACGGGTGATAACAAGGCTGGTGTGGTGCTGCTAACATCTACCTTTATCCGTCTCAGAGAAGAGGGCTTCGTCCCGAATCGGGACATGATCATTGCCCTGACGGGGGATGAGGAAACGGATGCCGAAGCAATTTCAAGCCTTGTCACGGAGCACAGGCATCTGGTCGATGCGGAGTTTGCGCTAAATTCCGATGCGGGTCATGGCGGTATGGATGCCGACGGCAATCCGCTCGGCATGCAGATGCAGATGGCGGAAAAGAACTATATGACCTTCGACTTGACGGTCAAGAATCGTGGCGGTCACAGCTCTGCACCGAGAGCGGACAATGCCATCTATGAGTTGGCCGCCGCTCTCAAGAACCTTGAGGCCTTTCACTGGCCAGTGAAGCTAAACGATATTACTAAGCTGCAGTTTGAGCTGCAATCGAAGATGGCAGCGCCGGGCGACAAGATCGCCACCGCCATGGGTCGCTTTGCCGCGAATCCCCATGACGCAGAAGCCGCAGAAATCCTGCGAAATTCGGGCGCCATGGGCCAGACTCGAACCACCTGTGTAGCGACCATGCTAACTGCCGGGCACGCCGAAAACGCGTTGCCGCAAACAGCCAACGCCACCGTAAACTGCCGGGTCTTTCCCGGTGAGAGCGTTGCTGAGACGACAGCGATGCTAGATCAAGCGGTGGCCGATGAAACCGTGGCAGTTGTGGTGAGAGGTAATCCAACGGCGGGGCCCGCATCACCCGTGCGTGACGATGTGATGGATCTTGTGAGAGAGGCTATTGACAGTCAGTACCCCGGCCTGCCGGTGATGCCGATGATGGCAGCCTACGCCATCGATGGAAAATTCACCCGCGCTGCCGGCATTCCCACCTACGGCGTGGGGGCGCTCTTGTATGGCCCCGACGACTTTCGAGCGCATGGACTGAATGAAAGGGTCTATAGCAGATCGTTCTTCAAAGCCAGCGGCTATTGGTATTACTTGATGACGAAACTATGAAGGTTGCCATGTCACTCATCGGCCAGTGTCTGCAAACCGGCAATATAAGTGCTATATTCACGGCTGACTTGCTGAGTTGTTTCCATGATGAGAGCGCAAACGAGAAAGGTATACCTGCCATTATTGCTGCTATTTGCCTGCTTGCTGAGTGGAACTGCAGTTTGCGCCGGTGCGGCCGAGGGCTCCCGCGAAGACACACTTAACGAGATCATTAACTCCGTCAACGTAGCGCCCGAGGAGAGGGTTCAGGCGCTGATCGACCTTTCCCGACGCTTTCAGGATAAAGGCTTCAAACGAAAAGCCCTGCCGCTGTTGGAGGAGGCGCAGCAATACTCAGGTCAGGTGTCGCTGGTCACCCAGCAGCAGATAAGTGTCGCGATGGGATCTCTCCTTTATGATCTCGGATCCTATGCAGAGGCTCTGAATATTCTGCTGCCTGTGCTTGAGGCCACCTCGGCAGAGGCGTCAGCGGTGCGTGTTTCCGTGCTCAACGAATTGGGGATGGTCTACGGTGCCCTCAATAATCCGTCGGAATCCGTACGCGTCTTTGCCGAAGGGGTAAGCACAGCCGGAAAACTGGCCGATCAGCTATTGCAGGCGAAGCTGTTGGCCAATCAGTCCAGAGTTCTGATTTCCGTTGCCCGGCTGGAGAATCTTTTCGGTTCCTTGACGGAACTGCACGCGTTGCTTGCCGAATTGCCCGCGACACGTAGCAAAGCGGAATTGCTGATTTCAGCCGCCAATCTGTACCGATCCGCTTTCTGGTACTTCGACTTTTCGCCCGACTGGATGATGCGCAGCTATGGCAGCTTAATCGAAGCGGGCGAGATCGCCAGCGAGAGCCGGGACGCGAGGCTCCTCTCGTACGCGAGAGGATATCTGGCGCGTCTTTATGAAGATGACAAATCCTATGGCGAGGCGTTAGCCATCTCTCGTGAAGCGGCCTTCCACGCGAATTCGATTCAGTCCTATGAAAGTGCCTACCTGTGGGAGTGGCAGATCGGACGCATCCAGAGGAGCTTGGGTGAGCTGGAAAATGCGGTCAAGAGCTATCAGCAGGCCATCGAGACACTGGAACACGTGCGCCAGGACCTGATCGATGGTTCGCCCTACACATTCCATCAGAAAGTCATGCCGCTGTTTACCGGACTTTCCGACATCCTGCTCAACTCGGTACAGGCGCTGGCAACTCCGGCGACAAGGCAGCAGCGCTACCGCTATGTTCAGGATATTCTGGAGCAAGCCAAGTCGGCTGAGTTGCAGGACTATTTTCAGAACGACTGCGTACTGCCGGAAACTTCAGTGCAACTGGACCAGATTGAAGCGGCCACCGCAACCGTTTACCCGGTCATCCTGCCGGGCCGTATCGAGATGCTGGTATCGGTTGGTTCCAACATTCATCAGTTCACCAGCCCAATCGAAGTGGCCGCCTTTGAAGATCTGGTTAACGAGTTTAGAGACAATCTGCAATTGGATCAGGGCGACGAGGAGTATCTGGAGATCGGCGAGGAACTGTATACGCTGCTGATCGAGCAGTTCGATCATCTACTGGTGGAAAATGACGTAAAGACGCTGTTGTTCGTTCCCGATGGCGTGCTGCGAACGATCCCCATCGCGGCGCTTTACGATGGTGATAGCTACTTGGTCGAAAAATATGCCGTGGCGACCACACCGGGTCTGAAACTCACCCTGCCCAAGCGTTTGGAGTTCAAGCAGGCATCCCTTTTTGCAGGTGGTATATCCCAAGCCGTACAGGGATTCAGTGGACTGCCGGGTGTCCCCGCGGAACTGCGGAATCTGAAAGCCAACTATGGCGCTGCGGTGCTGCAGGATACACAGTTCATGCGCGATGTGGTGACCACCGAGATGTCATCCAACGACTATTCGATCATACACATTGCCACGCACGGTCACTTCGACAGCAACCCGCAGAAATCCTATCTGTTAGCTTACGATGACAAGCTCACCATGAATCTCCTGGAAAAGAGCATCGGCTTCCGCAAGTATCTCGGCGACCCGTTGGAGCTGTTAGTCTTAAGTGCCTGTGAAACGGCAGCAGGCGATAACCGAGCAGCGCTCGGCCTGGCTGGTGTCGCCCTCAAAGCGGGAGCGCGAAGTGCCGTGGCAACGCTGTGGCAGATCAGTGACGCTGCCACTGTACAATTGATCGACACGTTCTATGCAAACGCGTCTACGCAGGGGTCCAGTAAAGCGAAGGCGCTGCAGTCGGCGCAGATCAGTCTGATCAACGATCCCGTGTTCGAACACCCCAGCGATTGGGCACCGTTTCTTCTGATTGGGAACTGGTTATGAAGATGCTGTCCCGTCTTCTTCAGTTGCTGGTGCAGGTGCTGGCGTTGTCGTCTATAGCATGCTGCTCGGCGCTCGCCCAAGAGTCGGTTCCCGCGAGCGCCTATTACATTGTGGTCGGGAGTTTCAGGAGCGCCGGGCAAGCGGAACAAGCCGAGGCCGATTTTGCTGACTTAACGCGCCTGTCGATAAGCGTTTCGCCCACATCGATTGGGGGCGAAGACAGATATCGTGTCACCGTCGGTCCGTTCACCGGTTATTCGCAAGCGGTTGCCGAGATGGATGCACTCAGCCGGAAGGGCGTCGCTTCCGCCTGGATCGTATCAGCGACGCTTGATGCGCCGTCGCCCAAAGCGCCCACCATGACGGGTGTGGTGCAGCGCTCGGAACCGGCACGAGACCTAGCCGGTGGTAGAGCGCTGCAAAGGAGAGGCATTCCTGAGGACCTCAACAGAGGCGTCAGGCCTCAGATCACCGAGGAATCAATGCGCCGCTATTTCGACTCAAAAGTGACGCAAGGTGAGAAACTGCTGCCTGCTCCGGAGAAAAGGTCAGTTAACAGGATATCTCAGTTGCAGGAGATATACCTGACAGCGGTAGCCATCAGTGGCAGCAATCTGTTAGCCGATGAGGTGGATGCCCTCGTAGCACCCATGCGTGACCAGGTGACTTCGACAGAAGCGTTACTGAATCTGAAGAACGAAATCAACCAGCTCTACGTTACCCGAGGATATATCAACACGGGCGTCGTGATTCCAGATCAGAAGATAGAGGATGGCGTCATACGGTTCGATCTGATTGAAGGTGAAGTCACCGAAGTCAACGTCGACAGCAATCTTCGAGAGAGTTACATCAGCAGACGCCTTGTTACATCGAAACCGTTCAATCTGCAGGAACTGCAGTCCTCCTTGAAACTACTGGAGAAAAATCCTCTGGTGGAACGTGTCAACGCGCGACTGGTTCCCGGCAGTGAAATCGGCCAGGCAAATCTTCAGATCACAGTGGATACGACTGAGTTGCGTCGATTCGGTATCATTGCCGCCAATAGCAGGTCGCCAAGTGTAGGTGCCGAATTTGGCGAAGTGTATTTTCAAGCTGAGAATCTCACGAGCTTAGGCGATTCTCTCAGACTGGCAGGATCACTGACCCAGGGCCTGAACAGTCATCTGTTCGACTTTGCTATTCCCTTCAACTCTAACGATCACAGCGTATCCATCACTCACTCGGTCAGTGACTCGACGGTGATCGAGGAACCCTTCGACGACATAGAGGTCGTCAGTGAGACGGAATCCATCAGCATTGGTTTAAGATTTCCGCTTTACCGAACGCCCAATACCGATGTCGAACTTGGCATCGTTGCCGAGAAAAGGCGGAACTATACCGAGTTGCTCGACCAGCCGTTTTCGTTCTCGGAGGGAGCGATCAACGGTGAGAGCCGGGTAACACCGCTGCGACTCTCGTTATCCTATGTCTACCAAGGCGTTGCGCAATCGTTGGCAACCCGGCTCGTGGTATCCAAAGGAACCAGCAAGTTCGACGCTGCCGACAATGCGTCTCAGCCCGATGGCGACTTTACCAGCTACATTGCGCAGCTACAGTATTCCCGCCAACTATCGGATAATTTCCACGTCACCACCAGATTAGCCGCGCAGATTGCGGACGATCCACTGTTGGCCATCGAACGCTTTGCCATAGGCGGGCTGGAGACGCTCAGAGGCTACCGCCAGAACCAGTTGGTTAGGGATAACATCTACCTGTTCTCGTTGGAGGGTCGCTATCGCATACCACTCAAGACGAATCGCTTGGAGTTGGTTTCCTTCTTTGATTGGGGTAGCGGCTTCAACCATGATGACGCCGTCTCATCGACTACGGACACGCTCTACAGCGTGGGTTTCGGCGTGTCGCTGCGCGCCCTGCGCGGACTGCGGGCGGATCTGTTCTGGGCGCATCCATTCGACGAGATCATCGTTCAACAGCCGGATCTGCAGGATGACGGTATTCACTTTCGTCTCCAATATGAGCACAGGTTTTAGGATGAGACGCTATTTTCGACTCTCGCTGGCTCTGTTTGTGTGCGCGCGCTTGTCGAGCGCAGATGTCGTGCTGGATGGCACAACCGGCGGCACCGCCGACACAAGTGTTGGCGCCGGGAACGGGTTCACCTACGATATTCAGTCCTCCCTCGGGGAGGTGAAGAGCAGTAATCTCTTCCACAGTTTTAGTGAATTCGACATCGCGGTCACCGAGCACGCCAATTTCTCCGGCGATGCCAGCATCGACAATATTATTGCCAGGATCACTGGTGGCGAATCATCTTCCATCGCCGGTCGGATCACTTCGTCGATCGATAGCGCTTCACTTTGGCTGATCAATCCCAGTGGATTCCTGTTCGCCAACGGAGCGGTTGTTGACATCGACGGTGCCTTCAATCTGTCCACCGCCGACTTTGTCGAGTTTGCGGACGATGCGCGGTTCTACGCCAACCTATCGAATAACTCGGTGTTGACCAGCGCGGCCATCAGCTCGTTCGGATTCATCTCCTCGCCGGGCGGTGCTGTGACGTTTGAAAGCGACAGAGCCAGCAGCATTGGTGAAGATCGCAGTGACGGGTAGAACATCAATGTCAATTCGGAGTTTATCCTGATCGACGAGACGACGATCTTGGCCCAGGAGATCAACGTTACCAGTGGCAACGCCGTGTTCGGTGATATCGACATCTACGATTCACGGTTGGAGACCGTCAGAGGCGGTATCTACTTCCAAGGGGGCAACCTCCTGTCGGTCGACTCGACCATATTCACTGCGGGCCAAGACAGCAGCGTCGAAATCGATTCCACATCCGTCGCAGTGCAAGGCGTAAATGGATTAAGTGTCATTCAGTCCGGTTCGGCTGATCTGAGTGGTGGTGGTATTGATATCACTGCTACCGAGATTGAGCTTTCAAATTCTGCCGCCCTGATATCCTCATCAGGGGGTGCCCTGCAGGGAGGCACGATCGATATCACGGCGGATTCAATTCTGGTGGAAAAACAGAGCAGCATCAATCTTGCTGCTGGTGAAAGCAGCACAGGTGGCGATCTCACCGTGACGGCGATCGACTTTACCATCAGTGATCAGAGCAGTATCAACACCTCCAGCACCTTGCGGGACAGCACCGCCGGATCGATCACAGTTAATGCCAGCGGGGATTTCGATCTGCTTGACAACAGCATTCTGCTGGCTAATTCCCTGATTTCAGGTGCCGGTGGATCCGTCGCCATCAGAGCCGAAAATATTGTCGTGCGACAGGGCTCGTCCGTTAACGTGCAGACGTCGGGGGATGGCAGTGCGGGGGAAGTGGAATTCACCGCCAATGACACGATCTTCATCGACCAGTCCTCCACCCTGAATGCCAGCAGCACCGGTGGCGGGGACGGGGGTCTCATCGAGTTGCTTGCGGAGACTGTGGAGATCAACGACACGCAGATTTCAGGCGCGGCCAGTGGTGAAGGTTCGGGTGGGGCAATCCTGATCAATGCACAGGATGTGTCCATCGGTCAGGCTACCATGATCAACGTGTCATCGTTCACCCGGGGCGTGGCAGGCGGTGATGCAGGTTATGTAGAGATCAGGGGGCAGTCGATCAACATTGATGGTGACAGCGGCATCACCTTGCTGAGTGTCGGTGGCGGCGTCGGCGGCACGCTGCGTTTGATCGGTGGCGATATCGTTCTCGAGAACATGGGTATGGCCGCGGAAGCCAGGGGAGATGGCGAGGGCGGTTCAATAACCATCAACGGCGACAGCGCCCAATTGATCAGCATGGACATCGATGCGTCCGCAGCGGGGGCGGGCGTCGGTGGCTCTATTTTCATCAATACCAGCAGTACCATCATCGACAGTTCCGGCATCAACATCACCGCCAAGGGCGACGGCGACGCGGGAGATATCACCGTCATCGGCGATGATCTCGTGATTCGAAATGGCGGCGGCATCTTTGGAGAATCTCAGGGCTCGGGTGTAGGCGCAGACATCGACCTCCGGGTCAAGCGAATCACAATCGATCAGGCGTCCATTACCTCGGGTGCCCTGAGCACGGGCGAGGGTGGATTCGTCAAGATGGCGGGCGAGAGCCTGCTGCTCACCTCTGCTCAGATCAATTCGGAAGCGAATGGAGAGGGTCTGGGTGGCGACATCGAGATCAACGTGGATAGCGTCACGCTGGATGCAAACAGCACCATCAACGTGTCCGCCAAGGCAGGCATTGCAGATGGCGGCAGCATCGACATCGTTGCGGGAGACGTCAAACTTCTGAACGGCAGCAATATCCTGCTGTTCGCGCTGAGCGATGGAGCGGGGGGTTCGTTGACTGCAACGACTGATACCTTCGAACTCGACGGTGGTTCCGCGATTACCGCCTCGACTACCAAAGATGGTGATGCCGGTTTTGTGTCGATAGACACGAAGAGCTTCAATATGGGTAGTAGCAGCACCATCTCCTCGGATACTTCCGGTACCGCCGAGGGGGGAGAGATCCTGGTCAAGGCTGAGGACATCGTCATCGACAGCAAGGCAAGCTTGTCGGCACAGAGCCAGGGCGTTGGGGATGCAGGTCAGATTGAGTTTACCGCAGGTACCATCAGCATCGACGACGCATCCATCGTATCCACGTCATTCGGGGATGGAACCGGCGGCTTTATCAGCCTTACCGCGCCGGACGTAACCCTATCTAACGGTGCGTTTGTCAATACCGATGCGCTTGGCACGGGTGAAGGTGGAGCCATCGTTATCGCAACCAACACCTTGACGATGGGGAACGCTTCCCTCAATGCCATCGCCGCCGGTGATGGCGCAGGCGGCGAGATCATGGTCTCCGCGGCCTCCATCCTCATGGATGATCAGGCGACAATCAACGTGTCAGCCATGTCGGGATCCGGGGACTCGGGTCTTGTGAATATCAGTGCGGAGTCGGTCGTAATGGACGGAGGCAGCAAGATAGCCCTCGCTACGTCCACTGATGGCGACGCCGGAATATTGACCGTGCGTGCTGAGGAACTCACCATGCTGAATTCTGCTGCGATACTTGGTGAGACCCGCGGAGGTGGTGAGGGTTCGGATATCTTGCTCAACGTCGACCATCTGATCCTTGATGACAGCATGATCAGTTCAGCCAGCTGGGACACTGGTGAGGGCGGTACGGTCACGATCGAGGGCGAGAGTCTTACCGTAACGGGCAGCGTAATCAATGCCGAGGTCCACGGAGAAGGTGCCGGCGGCAGTATGATGATTGAGGTGAAGGAATTGAAGCTGGTTGATTCCGGCAATATCAACCTGGCCGCCAGAGCCGGGACCGGCGACGGTGGCAGCCTTGAGATCATCGCTGAAGAGATCACGCTCGCCAAAGGTGGTCACATCCTCCTTATAACCGAGTCGGCAGGAGTTGGTGGTGCACTGTCGATTACCGCAGACCACATCCTCATGAGTCAGGACGGCTTTATTCAGGGGTCTGCTGTTGACGAAGGCGATGCCGGCATCGTTGAGATAAAAACTGACAGCATCGAAATGCACTCTCGCAGCGTGATTTCATCAGACACCCTGGCAGACGCTGAAGGTGGTGAGATCCTGCTGACAGCGGACGACATCAGTCTCGATACCGGCGCGCGTATTACTGCCAAGACTCTCGGAGGGGGTGATGCCGGGCAGATCGAGTTGACAGCAAGCAACTCTATCCTGCTTGACAAGGCGTTTGTGGTGTCATCATCCTTCGGTGCAGGGGATGCAGGCTTTGTTGACGTGAAAGCAGCAGAGATTACGCTGTCCAACGAAGCCGTGATGTCCACCGATTCCAACGATGTTGGTGATGGTGGTGCCATTCTCATCGAAGCTAACAGCTTAACGATGTCGGCGAGTTCACTCACTGCCGCATCGAAGGGCAATAGCATAGGTGGTGAGGTCATTCTCACAGCAGAGACAATCAGCCTGGACAACTCCGCCTTAATCAGCGTATCGGCAATCTTCGGAACCGGCGAAGCGGGGCTCGTGGATATAACCGCCGGATCGGTAACTCTTGACGGTGGCAGCAAGATCGCTCTGTCGACCCTCACGGAGGGAGATGCAGGTATTCTGACGCTGCGTGCACAGGATTTGATCCTGCGCAACGAAGCGGCGATTGTCGGGGAAACCACCGGTGGGGGTGACGGCGGCGACATAGTGCTTAGGGTCGATCGAGTGGCATTGGATAACGGATCGATCAGCTCGGCTGCACGTGGAGCAGGAGTGGGGGGCACGATCCGAATTGCGGGCGATTTGCTTTCGGTGACTAACAGTGTAATCAATGCTGAAGCGCGCGGTGCAGGTCTCGGCGGCAGCGTAGATATTGAAGTCGCTGAGGTGCTGCTAAGTGACAACGGCAACATCAATGTAGCCGCGCAGGCCGGTAGTGCCGATGCTGGCAGTGTAGATATCATTGCTTCTGACGTTACCCTCACTGACAACGGCCATATCCTATTGATCACTCGAACTGACGGTCTGGGTGGTACCTTGACGATCAATTCTGACGATATCCTGATGACCGAAGGGGGTGCCATTACGGGATCAGCGATCGGCAACGGCAATGCCGGGATCATTGAACTTGTAGCGAACAACATCGGCATTCATTCGGGCAGCACCATCACATCGGATACCACGGGTGCCGGCGAGGGAGGGGATATCCAGCTAGAAGCGGTCTTCTTGAATCTCACCACCGATGCAAAGATCTCTTCGTCTGCGACCGGCAGCGCGGATGCGGGTAATGTCACCTTTATCGTCGCGGATTCCCTGGGGGTGGTTAACGCAAGCGTGCTGACTGAATCGGAAGAGTCGGGAGGCGGCAATATCGACATCACCACCGAGGAGAGGATAACGGTCGATCAATCGGTCATTACCGCGACCGCTCAAGGAGTGACGTTAGAAAGCGGCGGCGGAAACATCAGCATCGATCCGGAACTCTTCACCATAAGACAGAGCAGCATTATAGCCAACGCGAACGTAGGTGCCGGCGGCAATATCAATCTGGTGGCGCAGAACTTCGTCGTCGACTCAGAATCTGTCATTTCAGCATCATCGCAGAAGGGGATCGACGGATCGGTGGAGATCGAGTCGCCGAATCAGGCTGTCAATCCGGTCAGCGTAGCCCTGTCCACCGGCTTCCAGAATCTGCCCGACTTTCTCAGCAGCGCCTGTACTGCTCCTGTACTTCTGAATCGCAGTTACCTCGTGATCGACAACCTCAACCCGGTATTGAGCGATCCTGCGGATTATCTGCACGTACGACTCGCCCCAGCGGAACTTCTCGACAGCGCCGCCATCGAGATCGAGTTGCTGCGGGGGGCCATTGCATGGCAACCGCCCTGCTAGTCCCTTAATGATTCGTGCCGCCACGAAATGATGGGACGGTGCGCTCGAATCATATGTTGTGCTGACTATGAGGAATGCCGGCGCTATGGATCAGTTTAAGGAAAATAAAGATCAGTTCGATCGCCAGCCCCTCAATGAGATGCTGGGCATTACGCTGGTGGAGAGGCGGCTGGGATTTGCTCGCATCTGCCTCAGGAAGGACGAGACCACGCCGACTGGGATTGGTGGCAGCGTTCATGGTGGCATACTGGCGGCAATGGTCGACATCGTGATGTTGGCAGCGCTATTCACCGAAGTGGGGCCGGAAGAAAAGCCCGCCGGGACCGCCGACCTCAACATCAGCTATCTGCGACCGGCTCAGGGCAAGCGTATCTTCGCGGATGCCACGGTGATTAAGCACGGCCGCCAACTGGCCATGATCGAAGTTGAAATCATCGATGATGAGCATCGCCTCTGTGCCAAGGGGCGTACACTGTATGCATTCCGGAGATGAATAGCATGAGATGGGTAACGGGTGTGTTGACCGTGCTGCTGGTGCAAGCCAGCGCAGCGGCAGAAGAGATAACGGTCGGAGGATTGCAGCAGGGCGTGGAGATTCTCACCGACCGCTGGGGCGTCGCGCACATCTATGCGGAGAACGAACACGACCTGTTCTTCGCGCAGGGATATAACGCGGCCAAAGATCGGCTCTTCCAGTTCGAGATGTGGCGACGGCAGGCGACCGGCACGGTAGCGGAGTTGCTCGGCCCTCGGGAGCTGCAACGTGATATCGGTACGCGACTGCATCTCTTTCGCAAGAATTTGTCCCAGGAACTCAATCACTACCATCCGAGGGGAGAGCAGATCGTCAACGCTTTTGTCGATGGCGTAAACGCTTACATCCGGCGGACCGAAGCGGAGCCAGCATTGCTTCCCGTGGAGTTCGAGGTGCTCGGAATCAAACCGGGTCGATGGACGCCGGCTGTTGTTATTTCGAGACATCAGGGCCTCTTGTCTAACGCAACTACTGAGTTGCGCTTGGGGAGGGCAGTCGCCCTAGTGGGTGCGAGTGTCGTCAAAGATCTGCAGTGGTTTAGACCGGGCGATCCCGTGATGCAACTGGATGCCGCAATAGACGGATCGTTGCTGGTGCCTGAGATTCTCAATCTCTATCGGGCATTCCGCCGTCGGATTCAGTTCAAAGCGGAAGATATCGTCGCGGAGTTTCGCGGTGACTCCTCGCTGCGGCTGCTAGCTCGTTCTCATGATGAGGCCATCGCCGATGGCTATGGTGGTGACGGAACCGGCAGCAACAACTGGGTAGTGAGCGGTCGCTTCACGCAATCCGGTTATCCCTACATAGTCAATGACCCGCACCGCTCTGTGGCGCTGCCTTCGCTCAGATATTTCGTCCACCTGCATGCACCCGGATGGAATGTAATCGGCGGCGGCGAACCGGTGCTCCCGGGGGTCTCTATCGGACACAACGAGCATGGTGGCTGGGGTCTGACCGTGTTCGGTCAGGACAACGAAGACCTCTATGTCTACGACACCAATCCAGCCAACCCTAGTCAGTATCGTTATCTCGATCGCTGGGAGGAGATGCGCGTAATCAGCGACACTATCGCAGTCAAGGGTGAGTCGCCCCGGGCAGTTGAGCTCAAGTACACACGACACGGTCCTGTCCTTCACGAAGATGAGAAGAATCACAAAGCCTATGCCCTTCGAGCCGCATGGCTGGAGATCGGCAACGCCCCCTACCTGGCCAGTTTGCGCATGGACCAGGCCAGCAGTTGGCAGGAGTTTGTCGAAGCCTGTTCCTACAGTGGCATTCCCTCTGAGAATATGATCTGGGGGGATGTAGATAAAAACATCGGCTATCAGGCAGTGGGCATATCACCGATCCGACCCAACTGGAGTGGCCTCGTGCCGGTTCCGGGAGACGGCCGCTACGAGTGGGATGGTTATCTGCCCATCAAAGCGCTGCCCCACATCCTCAATCCAGACAAGGGATATTTTGCCTCCGCCAATAATTACATGGTCCCCGAGGGCTATCCCCACGAAAACGCGCTGCACTACACCTGGGGTGATGAGATGCGCGGGCTCCGAGCGGATGAACTGTTGTCTAACGGGCGCCGTCACACCATCGTCGATATGATGAACTACCAGCATGATGAACTGGCCATCCCTGCCCGCAATATAGTGCCTCTGCTGCGGCCGATTGACTTTGACGACGGCAGGATGAAGAGCGCCGTGGCCCGGTTGCTGGACTGGGACTTCGTGCTGGACAAGGGTTCCGCCGCTGCCACAATCTACGTGAGCTTTGAACGGCAGTTGGCGCGCAACATGCAGCAACTGTTGGTTCCAGAAGCTGCCGGCGGTGTTCTCGTCCGGCTCAACAAGAAACGCATCATCGATTGGCTGGTGGCCCCGGATGGCCGCTTTGGCGACGACCCCATACAAGCTCGTGATGCGCTCCTGGTTGACAGCCTGCAGCAGGCTTTGACGGATCTAACGGAGCGACTTGGTCCGAATATGAACGAGTGGCACTATGGGCAGGAGAAGTTCAAACATGTACTGATACGCCATCCCCTTAGTGAAGTAGTTGGCAATGACCTGCGCAGGAGGCTAGACGTAGGACCTGCAGCGAGGGGTGGCTATGAGGCCACCCTCAACAGTACCGGAGCCAGCAACAATCAGAGAAGCGGTGCTACGTTCCGGGTCATCATGGATAGTGCTAACTGGGACAACTCCGTTGCCACCAGCGCTCCCGGTCAGTCAGGGGACCCTGACAGCCCCCATTATAGGGACCTGTTTCAGCTCTGGGTCAAACACCAGTACTTTCCCATCTTCTTCAGCAGGGAAAAGATAGAGTCGGTAACGGAGCAGCGCGCGTGGTTGACACCACGCGCTACCAGCCGCTAACGTTTTTCTATGGGAACATAGTCGACCGCGTTGTCGCCCGTATAGACTTGCCGCGGACGGGTGATTCGATAGGAGGGATCCTCCATCATCTCCTTCCACTGAGCGATCCAACCGGGCAGACGTCCGAGAGCAAACATAACGGTGAACATGTTGACCGGAATACCGATGGCGCGATAGATAATTCCGCTGTAGAAGTCCACATTCGGATACAGTTTGCGCTTGACGAAGTATTCATCGGAGAGGGCGTGCTCTTCCATCTTCTTGGCAATCTCCAGCACCGGATCATCGATGCCCAACGTCGCCAACACGCGATCACAGGCTTCCTTGATCACAGTTGCCCGGGGATCGAAATTCTTGTAGACACGATGTCCGAATCCCATCAGACGGAAGCCCGAATTTGGATCCTTCGCCATGGCGATGAACTTGTCCACATCGCCGCCCTCGGCACGAATCAGCTCGAGCATCTCGATGACCTGCTGATTAGCGCCACCGTGCAGCGGCCCCCAGAGCGCTAGTATTCCAGCTGCCACGGACGCATAGATGTTGGCGTGACTGCTACCCACCGTGCGCACCGTGGCCGTACTGCAGTTCTGTTCGTGCTCGGCGTGCAGGATAAGGAGCAGGTTGAGCGCATCCACGACATCCGGGTTCGGTTCGTACTCCTCTGCCGGCACTGCGAACATCATGCGCAGAAAATTGGCGCAATATGAGAGCGAATCTTTCGGATAGATGAAGGGTTGTCCCTGGGATTTCTTATAGGAAAAGGCTGCCAGGGTCCTGATTTTCGAGATCAGTCGAACGGCGTTCCGATCCACGTTCTCCGCTTCCTGTTCCACCGAGGCCTCGCTGTAATAAGCGGACAGAGATGCCACCATGGCGGACAGAATGGCCATGGGATGGGCTTGCGTCGAAAAACTCGAAAAGAAGGTCTTCATGTCCTCGTGGATCAACGCGTGACTGTTTAGATCGGCGGAGAAGCTGTCCAATTGCTCCTGGGTGGGCAGTTTTCCGTAGATCACCAGATAGGCCACTTCCACGAAGGAAGAGCCCGCACACAGTTGTTCGATCGGAATTCCACGGTATCGCAAGATGCCGTTTTCACCATCCAGGAACGTGATCCCACTTGTGCACGAGCCGGTATTACCATAGCCTGGATCCAGCGTGATGTGCCCCGTTTCAGCCCTCAACCTACTGATATCAATAGCTTTTTCGTCTTCCGAGCCGGTGATAACAGGCAATACGATGGATTGTCCATCGGGAAGGTTAAGCTCCGCATTTTCTGCCATGGTGTTTCCTCCACAAATGTAATTGACGGATGCCAAAGGAGTCGATTATTGGAAAAGCTTGGACCGGAATCTATCATACTTTTCAGCCGTGGGGAGAGGATCAGGATCAAATGGTGCTTTTTTTTTGCACTTTATGAAGGAATCTCACTTTTTGTCCCCTCAGCGGCTGGCCAATTGCCGGTAGATCCCGGGAAGTCGCTCCGGTAGAGACGCTACATCGGCGACCACCGTGTATCCGATATCCTGGCACATCTCTTTCAGATAATCGGGCCCCTGCTTGTCGACGGTGATAAGGAACGGCACGATCCCCGCACGCTTCCCCTCCACCAGTGCTTGTTTGGTATCGTGTACGGCATAGTCAACATCACTGCGGTCGATGCCATAGCCCTGGTCCTCGGGCCTCCCATCGGATACTAGCATCAGGATCTTCACCTTGGCTGGGTAGCTTACCAGTTTTGCCTGGGCGTGGCGGATGGCGGCGCCCATGCGGGTTGCCCGCAGTGGCTCGATCGCGTCGATGCGTTTCCTGACTGCTTCATCGAATTCCTGATCCAGCTCTTTGATGACGTGAAAAGCAACGTCTTTTCGGCCTCGTCCCGAAAATCCATAGATGGCGTAGCTGTCACCGATCGATTGCAGGGCTTCCACAACGAGGACCGTGGATTCCCTCTCCAGATCGATAATGCGCTTACCGTCGTGCGCCTGCGCCGTGCCTTGGGTGAAGATCTCATCTTCGGTTGAGGCTGACATATCCAGCAGGAAAGCCACCGCGACGTTGCGCTCCACTTTATCGCGACGGTTGTAGAAACGAGCCAAGGGCCCGATTCCGGCTTTTCTGTCGGCGTGAAACTCGATTGCCTGGTCCAGCTCGATCTCGTGTCCGTCCTCCAGCCGTTTCAGTTTACGCAAGGTCTCCGGTCGCATCAGCTCAAACTGTCGACGGATGACGGCGACCAGTCCGTGGTAACGCTGCAGCGTCTCGTCATAGAAAGCCGCCTCTCCTTCGCGCGCGGGGCGCTCTCCCACATGGCACCATGCGGGCCGGTAATCGTTGGCTCTGAAATCCCACTCGTCATAGTAGTACCACTGCAGCGCCACTTCGACGTCCTCATCCAGTGGCATGTCAGCGGAGCGGTCGCCGTCCGGCTGATCAGCGTCGGATTCACCCGATTTATCCACATCGGCTTCGATGTGATCCAGTAGCAGATCGGTATCGGCCTCCTGCCCCTCGACCTCCGCTGAGTTTTCCAGCAAGCGTCGCAGTTGCTCCCTGCTGATCGCCTCCCGATCCGCTCGCAGGGAGGTCAGTGCCTGCACCAGTTCCGGCTTGAAGCTGCCGCGAAAGAAGGGTTGTGCAGGATCCGCATCGGGTAGTTGCAGGGCGCCCACCGTCGTCTCGTCAGCCCACCATGCGTCCGTCGGTGCTGGTGACGCCAGATCCGGCATCGACCCGCCGGTGGGCTTCTCAGGCAGTGGCACCCACGGCTTTGTCAGCAAACGTGCGGGGAAATTGGACAGACTGGTTGCCACGTCATACAGCCACGCGGCGACTTCGGTAGAGTCAGCGACAGCGGCACCATCCAGGGTCACAACCTGCAATGCATCGACGGCGCGCCGCATCTGCTGGATTCCTTTTTCAGGCCATCGAACGGTCTCAGAATGTCCCAACGACGCGCGCACTAGGTTTTCAACAAAGGCCCCCCTGAGTGGCAGGGCGAGCAGCTCCGGTCGTTCACTCGCCTCGTGATCTCGAAGGCGCCCCAACCAGCTTCGCAGACCGCCATATTCGGCCTCAATACAAGCATCGATGCGGGTATCTTCGACGACTGCAAACAGATTGCCGATCAAGCGCCGCTCCGGGAACAAGTCGAAGAATCTCTGCATGGAGGGGCGGTCGCCGGAAGGCTCGTCGGTCAACTCCATTTCTCTGGCCGTCACCGTGGACTTCACGTAATGGCCATCCTGGCCATATCGATAGGTGAACGATCCAAACGTCAGTCGGCCGGCCTGGTGTGCAATGCACACTCTGTAGACGTTCCGGTTGGCGTCTTGATCGCCGAACTGGTCGATGGCCGCGGGTACAAAGACGGCGCAACCATCGGTAGTTGCCACGTCATTGCTGACCCAGCCGATCATCCGTTCGGCGAGAGTGTTGCTCGGCTGCAGGCGCATCCCCTCGCCGCCAAGCGCAGTGGCATAGAGACTCAGCCGGCTTCCCTCCCGCTCGAATTCTACCCGCCCGGATAGAGATCCGAGCAGTCGCTCCGCGCTTGCAGTTTCGATGCGAAAGAATGCCGCTGCCGCATCCCTATCCTGCACCGACAGTTGCAGCCCACGGGCCAGCCACTCGGGCAGCGCTTCGCGGCTGATGCGCTTGCGCAAGAACGGCACCGATTTCAGAAATTCAGCCGCCGCCGCGGCATCGCTGTCGGCAAGTCGACCGGCCAGTTGGATTATTTCAGCGTGTTCATCCTCGGCCACTTCAGCCATCGCGGTCGCTGTTTCCGATAGTACCGGTAACGGAGATGATGACGTATCCACGTTACTAACCTGCGTGACCAGTTGCAGGAAGGCGCCGCGCTGGTCTGCCGCCAGCGAGCGTAGCAGATCAGGTCCCGATTCAAAGTAGTGCCACGTATCCGACCAGGTGGTAGTGACGACAAGATCCGCCAGAATGAGAAAGTCGAGTCGTTCCGTGGCCGCGAGCGACGCCAGCAGCGTATTTGCCTGCTCGAGGCAACTGCTCGCCAGAGCGGTGGAATGTGCGGAAAGCTTCGCCAGGACGACCACGAGTCTGTCGAATTCCTCTGCCGACAGGGACTGCAGGAGGGTGGCGCTCTGTGCAAAGAACAGTTCTGCGAGAGCCGCCGTCTTCCATGTGCCGCGGCAGAAACGGCTACCCTGGTGCACCCACGCCTGCAACGCCGCTGCATCCCGATGGGCGAGAAAGTCGGGGCTCGCCAGAAGGAACGCAGCAGCCACAAGGGGCGATCGATCGTTTAGCGTCAGGGCAAGATCCTTGCATTCGGCGATAGCGGAAAAGTCAGCTCGCAGCAGCAGTCGCGGCGTGGCATCGAAATAGGCAGCGGCAACCTGGGTAGAGGTCGTGGCGAGGACGACCCCCTCTTGCGCCCACATTTGCAGTTGGCTTTCCGCATGGGCCCTGGAATCGGGCGATGGCAGGTCGTTAAGGGCGCGCTCGAAAGTAAGCGGCAGGTCAGCATCGAGATCCGCCAATTCTCTTCGATGGCGATCGAACAGTTCTTGAGTGCCAGTCACCTTCACACCTCGAAGATCGAGTCGATCACGTCCTCGATGGTCCCTTTGATCTCCACATCATCCGTCAGCGCCTGGGCGATGGCCGTCTGACATGCCCTGCGTGGCGAGATGCCGTCTGCCGTCAGCTTGCCGGCATACACCAGCAATCGGGTGGAGACGCCTTCTGCCAGCCCGTGCGCCTTCAAATGGCGCACCTTCTCGCCCAGCTTGGCAAGGTCGGCGGCGATCTCTGCACGGCAGTCGGACTCCGCCCTGATGATGGTGGCTTCCTGTTTGCGCTCGGGATAGTCGAACTCGATGGCGATAAATCTCTGCCGGGTGGAGTGCTTGAGGTCCTTTAGCGCTGACTGATAGCCCGGATTGAAAGAGAGCACCAGCAGGAATCCATCAGCCGCTTCGATAAGCTCCCCCCTTTTCTCCAGCGGCAGCATACGCCTGTAATCCGCCAGCGGATGGATCAGTACGGTGGTATCTTTGCGGGCCTCCACAATCTCGTCGAGGTAACAGATGGCTCCTACTTTGACCGCGCGGGTGATGGGCCCGTCGATCCAACGGGTGTCGTCTCCCTCCAGCAGGTAGCGGCCGACCAGATCCGAAGCCGTCAGGTCTTCGTGGCACGCCACCGTAATCAGCGGCACACCATCCTTGTCGTCATCGCTGCTCGTGCCATGCAGGCGCCACGACATGTACTCGATGAATCGGGTTTTGCCGCACCCGGTGGGCCCCTTCAGCAACACCGGCAGCTGCTGTTTGTAGGCCGATTCGAACAGCGCTACTTCGTCGGCGATGGGGAGATAGAACGGCTCCTCGGTGATCCGAAAATCCTCGGCGTCGAGCTGCCTGAATGCTCGCTTCATTTGGTTACGCACCGTGCCCAGATTGGTGTCTGTTCCGTCGGTCAGTCCTACAGGAACGTGTCGGCTGCTACCCTACAGCTCAATGGCCGACGGGTAAAGTTCGCTGCCCGGCCGCGATGGTGCCGATCGGCTTCTCATTAATCGATGCTTGACGCAGATCAACTGCACAATTAACGTCACGCCAGACAAGCGGTTAAAATGCCCCAGAGAGGCCGTAGTCGTTGTAATTTACCCTAATTCGTATAGGGTTGGGCAATTAGCCCAAGCGTTCCGTCAAGGAGATCATATGTTCGCCGTCTCGATCAACATCGACCCTGAGAAGCTAAAAGAAGCTGCCAAGAAGAGCAAGTCCAAGAAAAAAGGGCGCGGCAAAGCTGCCAAAGCCGGCCAATCCAAATCCAAAGACAGCGGTTCCTGACATCCGCTACACCCATGTCTGACTCCACCTCCGGCGTAACTCTGCGCCGTCTGGCGCCGATCGACGCTGCAGCCCGCATCGATGACATTAGCTCCCAGCCATACGCGTACCGGGGTTGGGAGGATGTCTACCGCGATGAGTGGAGTTGGGATCAGGTGGTCAAGGTCTCCCATCTTCGCACCAACTGCATATCCGCCTGCTCTCTGGATGCCTATGTGAAGGACGGCATCGTCTGGCGCGAGGAGCAGAATGCCAACTATCCGCAGGAATTCGAAGGGGTGCCGGACTTCAATCCGCGGGGCTGTCCGGCGGGCTGTGCCTATGCACATCAGATGTACGACCCAACCCGGATTCGCTACCCGCTGAAACGGGCGGGAGAACGCGGATCGGGCAAGTGGCAGCGAATCTCCTGGGATCAGGCGACCGAGGAGATCGCCGACAAGATTCTCGATGTGATAGAGGAAGACGGGTCGGAGTGCCTCATCTTCGATCAGGGTACTACCAATATAGATAACGGTATCGGCTCGACGATCGAGGGTCAGCTCTTCAGCGGTGGTCTGTCCTCCACATTCATCGACTCGTGGGCTGGGGTGGGCGATCTGCCGGTGGGACTGATCGAGAGCTGGGGTACCTATATGAGCGAAGGTACCGCGGATGACTGGTTCATGTCCGATTACATTATGATCTGGATCGGTAATCCCAACTACACTCGCGTTCCTGACGCTCACTTTATCTGGGAAGCGCGCTACCGTGGCGCCAAGGTAGTCACCATCGCGCCCGATTTCAGCCCCTCCACAGTGCACGCGGACCGTTGGCTAAATGTCCGCTTCGGTACGGATGCTGCCCTGGCTCTCGGCATGGTGAATGTGATCATCGAAGAGGGCCTGTACGATGTCGAATACATCAAGGAGCAGACCGATCTGCCGTTCCTGGTACGAGCGGATAACGGCCGGTTCCTACGACAGTCCGATGTAGTGGAAGAGGGTGCGGACGATCAGTTCTATTTCTGGAACAGTGTAAACGGGCGTAAGGAGCTTGCCAGTGGCACATGGGGCTCGGACATCATGACCCTGGAGCTGGAGGACTATGAAGATCCGGATCTCGTCGGCGTGCACCGCGTTCGTCTCAAGGACGGCAGGACCATTCGTGTACGCACGGTGTTTGAACTCCTGTGCAAACACATCAAGGGCTACTCACCAGAGCATGTTGCCGGGATCACCGGCGTAGCAGCCGGCAATATCCGGCGTGTGGCACGGGAGATGGCAGCCGTAAAGTCTGCCATGATCTTCTCCTCCTGGGGTGCCTGTAAACATTACCACTCCGATCTGTTTCAGCGGGGCATGGTGTATCTGCTGGCGCTGACGGGAAATTCAGGGGGCAAGGCAGGCTCGGGGATCAAGGTGTCCACCTGGTGGCCGATGCCCGGCCAGACGCTCAATTCCGGTGGCGCGCGCATG
>CEQE01139385.1_pt1 | contig 22779 bp, 26 predicted proteins | sample 356201 | NCBI WGS metagenome assembly CEQE01 (sample SAMEA2619970, study PRJEB7988) | marine metagenome | biome: marine biome (ENVO:00000447); feature: mesopelagic zone (ENVO:00000213) & marine oxygen minimum zone (ENVO:01000065); material: "saline water (ENVO:00002010), including plankton...
CTCGGAGTCCGCGCCGTAGGTGTCTGCCAGGTAGGAGATGCAGATACCGATCAGTACCAGCGCGATGGTGAGCGGCAACCAGTAGAGCCGTTTACTCATCATGGTGGTCAACGCGGCAACCAACATAAGCAAAACGATACCGATCACCAGATTCAGTAGCTGTGATACGTGTCCTGTTCCATTGGATTCCCCCGAGACTGGGACAGTCATCCCTAAAATCGGTTTTGGTCGGCAGGCTAGATTCTACCTGTATTTGTGCGGAGATATCAGTCATCTGAGTCACTTTCCCGTCATCGCATCCAGGTTGACAAATAAAACTATACTATGAGTAATGAATGATGGATGTTTTAAGCGGGAATCGGTGAAGTTTGCCGGAGCTATTGGGTGCACCACCAGACTGGTGCTGCTTCTCGGCTCTGTAATGACAGCTTCCTGTGGAAATGAGTCGGATATGGCCGCCCTCACCAGAACACAGTTGCACGACAAGGCATCTGACTGTCGGGCGCTCAAGAATCCAGCGCCCGGCAGAGCCATCTCCTGCGACAACCTACTGAGGGAGTGCAAGCGCCGTTCTGCTGAACGGGGATATAAAGTGTGCTGAGCTCACTGAACGGCGGCTGTTGTCGCAAATCCCGATTAGCCATGACAGCGGCGTGGCTGTCGCTGCTGGCCCCCTGTTGTCCGGCGGTTGGTGAGGCTACCGAGGACTCGGATCAGTGGTTTACCATCCAATCGAAACACGAACTGCATCAGCGGCGCGAAGCGCCCGATGCGGCTGGTACGCGCGATACGCCTGACGGCCGGGCGCTTCCCGAACAGAGCGACGGGATCGGTGAAGACGAGGCCGAGCAGCAGGAAACAGTCGCCGACAGGGCCGCTGAGCCAGCCATCTATCCAACCGGCAAGGGCACCATGGCGGGCGCGTTCGGGATTTTATTCGGATCGAAGCTGCAGCCGAACTGGATTCTGGAGAACCTCGGTTGGACGCTGTCACCGCCCCTGCCCAAAGAGATCCACTATTACGGACCCTATGAATTCAGGCAACAGAGCTTCCGGCTAAGTCCCCCTGCCGTGCCGCTTTTGTTTGAGCGCCTGGGAGTGGCCATTGAGTACACCACCCATGTGGATTTCGCTCACAAACCGATCCGCATACGGGCCGATGCGAAGCTCATTTCGTGCCAGCGACGCATTGCGGAGCTGCTGGAAGTACTGAACAGGAAATACCAAGCGTTGCCTACCGAGGATGATCTGCATCGATTTTCTGACGGCTCCAATCTGCTGCAGGTGTCCTGCTCCCGGGATGGTTTCTACATGGATTACTTTGATCTCGGTGCATACAAGAGCTACCTGGATTATCGCAATCTGCCCCTCATGACCAAGCTGGATCAGAATCAACTGGACAAACTGACGGAATTCGAAGGCTACCTGGCCGAATTGGCCCGTGATCTTAACTCGGCGGCGGGCCGCTCGATCGTGGCCGGATTCGGCATCCGCTTCGATGCTCCCTATGAGGGTGACTATCTCCCCGACGTGTTCACGCCATTCGAGCCCCCGAACCCCCTCGCCCTCTTTGCAGAGTACCAGCCCATCTACGAGATCCTGATCTCTCCGCTGGGACTGCCGGTGCGGATAAATGCCAGAGTCAATCTGCAAGAGCACAAGGCCAAGCGACTCAAGTGGGAGCTTGATGAGGCGCTGCATCTGCTCTTCGGCGGATATCTGAAGAAGAGTCGCCTACACACGGTGGTGAGCAGCACAGGCCGCATGATCGCGGTGCGTCTCACCGGTGAGAACTGGCTTTCCATCAGCTTCATAGACAGCGAGTTGAATAAGGCGGCTGCGAGCAGAGAAAAGCAACGTGAGATCGTGCGGAAGGCCCAAACGGCCGCCAGGATCAGGCGTAGAGAGATGAAGGAGGAGAAGGGATTCTGACGGACTTCCAGTGGCGCAAGATCAGTAGCTTTTCGGCTGCTGCAATTCCTTCTCAGCGATGAACGACATGACCAATTCCTGACTGATCGGTGCGATCATCGGTATCATGATCTCGCGCAGATAACGCTCCACGTGGAACTCCTTGGCGTAGCCCATGCCACCGTGGGTGAGTACCGCTCTCTGACATGCCGCGAGGGCGGCCTCTGCGGCGAGATACTTGGCGGCGTTGGCTTCGGTACCGCAGGATTGCCCCGCATCATATTTGGCGGCCGCTTTGAACGCCATCAGGTGAGCTGCTTCCAGTTCCATCCAATTGACCGCCAACGGGTGTTGGATGGCTTGATTCATGCCGATGGGCCTGTCGAAGACCACCCTTTCTCTGGCGTAGTGGGCAGCCCTTTCCAGCGCCACCTGTCCGAGCCCCACGGATTCCGCAGCGATGAGGATTCGCTCCGGGTTGAGCCCATGCAGAAGACATCGCCAGCCATCCCCCTCCTCGCCAATCCTGTCTTCCGCCGGCACCATCAGGTCGTCTATGAACAGAGCATTTGAGTCCACCGCTTTGCGTCCCATCTTTTCGATCAAGCGGACCTCGACTTTGTCCCGATCGAGGTCCGTATAGAAAAGGGTCAGGCCGTCGGTGGGCTTGTCACATTCCTCGAACGGAGTGGTTCGCACGATCAGCAGGATCTTGTTGGCGGTCTGGGCGGTACTGGTCCACATCTTGCGCCCATTGATTACGTAGTGATCACCGTCCCGTTCCGCGCGCGTGGTGAGGCGGGTCGTGTTGAGACCCGCATCCGGTTCGGTCACGCCGAAACAGGCACGGTCCAGACCTTGGATCAGGCGCGGAAGAAAGCGCTGCTTTTGATCATCAGAGCCAAACACCACGATTGGATGGGGACCGAACAAGTTGAGATGGACGGCCGAAGCACCGCTCATGCCGGCACCCGATCGGGTTATCGTGTGCCCGAGTATGGCGGCTTCGGTTATGCCGAGGCCCGCCCCACCGTACGCTTCGGGCATGGCGATCCCCAGCCATCCACCGGCGGTTATGGCGCGGACGAATTCATCCGGAAACTGGCCGTCTCGATCACGTTGCAGCCAATAAGCATCGTCAAAGTCAGAGCAGACTGCCTGCACGGCAGATCTGATGTCGTGCTGTTCTTCACTTAGATCAAAGTTCATGCGTCGTTCTCTCCCCCGCGCGGATTGTATCATTCCTCCGGCTCGGCGGCTGTATGTTGACAGCCACGAGGGCATTCTTCATGATCGACCGCTGCCTGATGGGTCAGGCAGGAGCGGATCGATGAAACTTGCCACCTTCACTCACCCTTCCCATGGCGGTATCGGCGTGGTCTCGGACGATCGGATTCTGCCGCTCGCCGCGGCAGATCTTCCCGACGATATGCTGCAGTTCCTGCAGCTTGGCGATACGGGCATGTCGAGAGCGAAGCAGGCGTTGCAGGCAAGTCAGGCTGGACTGCCGTTAGCAGAAGTACAATTGCAGGCTCCGGTGCTGCGACCGGGCAAGTTCCTGGCAATCGCCCTCAACTACGCCGATCATATCGAAGAGTCCGGCCTCGACCGACCGGCACACCAGACCTGGTTCAACAAACAGATCACCTGCGTGAACGGTCCGGACCAACCCATCCATCTCCCCGTCGCCTCGACCATGCTCGATTATGAAGGGGAGCTGGGCGTCGTTATCGGCAAGCGATGTCGTCACGTACCAAAAGATCGGGCGCTGGAAGTGATCGCCGGATTCACCATCGTCAACGACGTCAGCGTGCGAGACTGGCAGTTGCGCGCGCAGACGTTTCAGATCGGTAAGTCCTTTGATACCCACGGCCCCTGTGGACCCTATCTTGTGACCGCTGACGAAGTGGCGGATCCCCACAATCTTAGCCTGAAGACGTGGGTGAATGACGAACTGCGGCAAGACTCCAATACCCGCCACCTGATCTTCGACTGTTTTGAGCAGATCGAGCATCTTTCCACGGCGTTTACGCTGGAACCGGGGGACGTGCTGGCAACGGGAACCCCCGCAGGCGTGGGGATGTCCATGCGTCCCCCACAATACCTGCAGGAGGGTGATGTGATCAGGATTGAGATCGAAAAGTTGGGAGTACTCGAGAACCGGGTGGCAAAAGAGCCTGGCGGCACGCTGATCGAGTAGTCTTGGTGGACCACAATTGCCGCCGGCCGATCACGGTCTAACTGTATATTGAATTTCACGGGGAGAAACGATGAGTGCTGTGCTTGAAGGTGTGAGAGTTCTGGACTTCGGTCGCTATATCGCCGGTCCCTTCTGTGCAACCCTGCTGGCGGATATGGGCGCGGAGGTCATTCGAATCGAAAAGGTCGATGGCAGCGAAGACCGCTTCACCAGCCCCATCAACGAAGATGGCGAGGGAGCGGGCTATGTTCAGATCGGCAGGAATAAACTGGGATTGACGCTCAATCCGACCAAACCTGAAGGACGCCGGGTGGTCGCAAAACTGGTGGCCACGGCGGACGTCGTGATCGCCAATCTACCGGCACCGACCCTCGTCACCATGGGACTGGATTACCAGACCCTAAAGGCGATCAAAGACGACATCATACTCACCACCGTATCCGCCTTTGGATCAGAGGGCCCCTATGCTGACAAGGTCGGATTTGACGCGGTTGCCCAGGCCATGTCCGGCAATATGTATATGGGGGGATTTGACGATGAACCGAGAAAGGCGTTCGTTCCCTATTGCGATTACGGCACCGCCTCGCTGGCTGCATTCGGCACGCTGGCAGCGATCATCCACAAGATGAAAACAGGCGAAGGCCAACTGGTGGAGGGATCCTTATTGCGTACCTCACTGACCTTCGCCAATGCAGTGCTGATCGAGCAGAGCGTCATCGGTATCAACCGAACCGGCAGCGGCAATCGCGGTCAGACGGCTGCGCCGTCGGATGCCTTCAAGACAACGGATGGCTGGGTCATGGTGCAGATCGTGGGCAATCCCCTCTATGCACGCTGGGCCAACTTGATGGGTGAAGATCACTGGCTGACCGATTCGCGTTTTGCCACGGATCAGTTGCGGGGAGACCACGCCGAGATCATAAGCGAGAGAATGGCCCTCTGGTGCAGCGACAAGACAAATCAGGAAGTGCTGGTGCGTCTGAAGGAAGCTAGAATTCCCTGCGGAGAGATCCTGTCGCCGCAACAGGCGCTCGACAACGAACACGTGGCGGCCACGGAGATCTTCAAGCAGGTGGACTATCCCGGACTGAAGAAAGCGGCCCCCATTGCAGAAACACCGGTCAAACTTTCCAGAACCCCTGGCGAGATCCGCTCTCGAGCCCCCACCCTTGGCGAACATACGGCAAGAATCATGGCAGAGCTCGGCTACAGCGACGAAGAGATCGCTACGTTACGCGAAGACAGCGTTATCTGAGGGCCCAATCCACGGCCGCCTCGGCATGGACGCGGGTGGTATCCAGCAGGGGCAGCTGCACATCCTCCTCCTTTAGCAGCAGGCCGATCTCGGTACAGCCCAGTACGATCCCATCTGCGCCATCCATTTTCAGGCTGTCGACAATCGCTGCGAACTGCCGGCGTGATTCCTCTACGATGCGCCCTTCGCACAATTCTGCGTAGATGACGCGGTGAATCGCCTCCCTCTGCGTCGTGGAGGGTATTAGGATCTCGACATCGGAACCGCGTGTCAGTCGATCACGGTAGAACTGCTCTTCCATGGTGAAGCGTGTGCCCAGCAAGCCGGCGCGCTGCCAGCCCTGCCTGAGAATCGCATCGCTGGTGGCATCGGCGATGTGCAGCAGGGGTATGGAGACCGCCGCACTGATCTCGTCCGCGACCTTGTGCATCGTGTTGCTGCACAGCAGCAGAAAATGGGCACCGGCCGCCTCGAGCTTGCCTGCGATGGCGGCGAGCAGATCGGCTGCAGTCTGCCATCTCCCCTCAACCTGCAGGCGTTCCATTTCATCGAAGTCGACGGAATAGAGGAGGCACTCGGCCGAATGTAGGTCACCGAGTCGCGCCGCGACCAGCTGATTGATCAAGCGGTAATATTCGATGGAGGACTGCCAACTCATGCCACCGATCAAGCCGATGGTCCTCAAGGTGAGGTCTTCTGATCGGCGCTTGCCTGCTGAGCGGCAAAGTCTTCCACCTGTCGCCACACTCGCATCAGGTTGCCTGCCAGTATCTTCTCGATGTCGGCCTCCGAATACCCCCTATTCAGCAGTCCCTCAATGAGGTTCGGGTACTGGCTGACATCCTTGATGCCCGGCGGCATGGTATCTCCCACCCCATCAAAGTCGGATCCGATGCCCACGTGCTGCACGCCCACAAGACCCACCACGTGATCGAAGTGATCGAGCAGATCCGCAAGGGTGGCGTACGGATAGGGATGTTCCTCGCGGTACTTGGCGAGGAAAGCCCTGCCCTCCTCGCTGTCTGCGCTGAGGCCCTGCTCCTCAAAGTGTTTTTGGATCGCTTCTCTGCTCTCGGCGGATCGCGCACGGCTGGTGGCGCTGATATAGCCGGAGCCGAACAGGATCTGAATGACCCCGCCCCTGCTTCCGAGCAGTTTGATCATGGCATCATCCATGTTGCGTTCGAACCCCGGAGTGAAGTGGCGGGCCGAGGAGTGGGATGCGATGACCGGTACCTTGGACAGTTCCATCACTTGATAGAATGCCTCATCCGATAGGTGCGACACATCCACCATGATGCCCACTCGGTTCATCTCCGCAATCAACTGCCGGCCGAATTCGCTGAGGCCTTTCCACTGCCGATTCTCATCGTATGACGAGTCGGAGATGTGATTGCTCCTGGAGTGGGCAAGGGTGATGTATCTGATTCCTCGATCATAGAAGTACTGCACGTTTTCCAGCTTGCCTTCGATCGGTGCACCGTTCTCCATGCCAAGCGGCAGGGAGATCTTCCCGTCGGCAAAATTCTGTCTGACCTGATCAGTCGAATAAGCCAGCGCGAATTTCTGCGGAGAGTCCGCCACGACCCGCTCCATCAGATCGATCAGTTCATCTGCCAACGCCTTGGCGCCACCCTCTGCATCCACCGATGCGGGGATGTAGATCGACATAAAGGGTGCATTCAGGCCGCCCCTCAGCGCTCTTGGATAGTCGAACTGTCCTTTCTGGGTCGCCTCGGAAATGTCCTCCTGGCTGCGCTTAATCCGATAGGGTACGTCGATGTGGGTGTCGACGATCAGGTACTGCTTGGCCAACTCCTCGGCTTGAGAAACTGCCTCCGCCGCGGGCGCAGGTTTCCGGGCTGTGGGCTGCTCCTCAGAACAAGCGGACAGCAATAACGTAAGCAGGACGATTGTCGCTCTCATGTAAGTACCCCTCTCTGGCCGCACGCACCATCACTCCAGGTCAAACCATACTATACTTGAACGTGTTCAGGGACGCTTGACCTTGTTTTGAACACGCGCATCTCCTTTGGGGAGATGTCAGTGGGGATACGTATTCAGGGATCGCAGGGAAATTTACGATGACGGACGACTCCTTTCACAACTACTACGAAAGGGTGGTGCTGGAACATCTCGTCGATGTGGCACGAGGCGACCCAACCCTGACTGACGACACGCTGGCCGATGTCGCCTGCATTGCCCTCAATAACCTTCCGCCCCGGTACGTGCGCTTCGACGTCGATATGAGCTTCTTCCTGTCGGCCCAGGACAGGGAGGAGATCACTCGCAAGACCGAGGCCGCAGTCAGCTACGCCATCGACTTCGTCAGGAGGAACATGAGCAGGCAGATTCAGCTGTAACACTCACCGGGCGCCCGTTTCCCTCCTTCTCACGGCCGCCACCCCCTCGCGCCGCTCGACGCGTCACCGTGCCCCGTGGCTCTGCCCTATCTATTATCTGATAGAATGGCAGCCCCGGAACGAAGCTGAGGAAAGCGTTATGGAACCGCGGGTACGTATTGCGCAGGGCGAGTTACAGGGAACGCAACATCAGCATCATCAAGCGTTCCTGGGACTACCCTTTGCGGAACCGCCCGTCGGTATACTGCGCTTTCGCCCGCCACAGTCAGCACGCCCGTGGTCCGGCGTTCGAGACGCGACCTCGTTTGGCGCTTCCTGCCCACAGGGCCACCACCCCATACCCGGTATGGCAGCTTCGGGTAGCAGGGATGAAGATTGTCTTCACCTGAACGTATTCACTCCCGCAGCAGACGACCAATCGAGGCCAGTGCTGTTCTGGATTCATGGTGGTGGTTTTCAGATGGGATCGGGCTCAGAGTTACTCTACAACGGGGGTCCTCTGACCGAGCGTGGCGATCTGGTGGTGGTCACCATTCACTATCGACTGGGTGCGCTTGGCTATGCCTGCTTCCCATCCGCCGCAGAGATCTGGGGCGCCACCCCCAACAACGGCCAACTGGACCAGATTCACGCGCTCAAGTGGGTGCGGGAGAACATCGCCGGCTTTGGCGGGGACCCCGACAACATAACCATCTTCGGTGAGTCTGCCGGAGCGTCTGCCGTGGCAACACTGCTAGCCATGCCGGAAAGCAAGGGCTTGTTTCACAAAGCGATACTGCAGAGCGGATCCGGCGCACGTACCCGTACCACGGATCAAGCCACCGAACTGACCGACCGTTTGCTGCATGAGCTGTCGGTCGACGCTGCAGACCGGGAGGCCATCTGCACGCTGCCGGTGGATCAGATCGTCGAGGCCCAACGGATTATCAGCAGCGGCGGGGATGGCATGGGTGGCTTCGGCCCTGTCAAGGATGGCGTGATTCTACCGGATATGCCCCTGCAGGCAGTCAGCGCGGGCGTGGCTGCCGATATCCCGCTACTCATCGGTACCAACCGGGATGAATCCAAGCTGTTCAACGCCGTCCCCAACCGCCCGCCACTGGATGATGCTGAGTTGCGTCAGCAGGTAGCGCGGATCCTGGACAGCGATGCCGCGACGGCCGACGACATGGTACGGCTTTTCGTCGAGTCGAGAGCAGCCCACCAACTGCCCGCCTCGAATCATGACATCGTCGATATCATTCAGACCGTGGTGGGTTTTCGTGTTCCGGGCAATCGGTTGGCGGAGCAACAAAGCCGGCACCAGCCGAACACGTTTCTCTATCTGTTTAGCTGGGAGTCTCCCGCGCGAAGGGGCGAACTCGGTTCCTGCCACGCCCTGGAGATGCCGTTCGTGTTCGGCACCCTGGATGCGCCGACGCAGGATCGGTTTGCGGGTAAGGGGCTCGATGCGGACAATCTTTCCCACAACATGATGGATGCCTGGATTGCGTTTGCCGGCTATGCTGACCCGAGTCATCCCGGCATCGGCAACTGGAGACCATTCGAGGGCGACAAACGCCATACCATGGTCTTTGCCAGGGAGTGCGAATTGAAGCAAGATCCTTTTGCGAAGGAGCGTGTGGCCATCGAAGAACTGGCTGGCTGAACTTGGCAAGCCATTCCGTTCACTCAGCTAGCATATAATCGTCCACCCCTCTCATATAATCGTCTACCCGTCTCACAGGAGGCAAACAATGGTTGAACCGCCCCGACTCCGACAACACAGTCGACCTTGGTACGATGCTCTCGCGAAAGTTCAGGAGGGCTACTACTACCCGTGGAAATCGGAAGTGGCCGAGGGTAATGGTGAAGACGCGTACCTCGCGCTGGTTCGCGAGCACCTGACACCGGATTCAGATGTGCTGGAAGTGGGCTGTGGTCACGGTGACATGGCCTTGGAGCTGGCGCCGTTATGCAGAAGTATCGTCGCCTACGACCGCGTCGAGAACTATATCGAGATAGCCAAGAGGAATGCCGAGGAACGCCAGATCCGCAACGTGACCTTTCTCTGCTACGATGGCAAAGACCCTGCCAGCGATGAGATGCGCTTGCCGGTCGAGGATAATAGTATCGATATGATCACCGTCAGAAGGGGACCACATCACTGGATCGAAGACGCCCCCAGAGCGGTCAGACCGTCTGCCGTACTGATCCAGCTTGATCCGATGGAGGAACCCATTCCGGCCTGGTCGAGTAAGCTGCCACATCTGTTACACTACGAACACTCCGGCAGGTATTCGGGGGCAGGCTCCCGGCACCAGTCGGTGGAGAATCGTCTCAATCAGGCTGGACTATTGCTCCACAGCGGCTGGGGATTTAATGTACCGGAACTGTTTTCCGATCCGATGGAACTGTATATCGCCCTCACCTGGGGAATTCCGGTTGATCGAGTGCCTGCGTTTGAAGATGTGGAATACAAGTTCAAGAACATATATGAACGCTATGCGGAAGAGAAAGGAATCGTACTCAGGCATTGTCGTTACTTGTGGAAATCCGTGGTGGACAAGAAATAACCACGTCCGTCCATGCCTCGATCTCCGTCCATGAACACACGCATCTGGTAAGGCCGTCGCATTGTTGTATTACTTGGGTCATGTACTGGCAGACAGCATTGGTCCATTCAGGCTGTTGGCTTCCTACATCTTCCTGGCCGGCCTCGGTACCGCGGTTGCTGCACTCTTCACCTGGTGGCTGTTGCCCCGCTGCTGGCACCTGCTGCCCAAGGATCAGGGTCGTGAATTCGCTGTTGACGCCGAAAAAAGCATCGGCAAACCGGTGGGCGCCGGCGTCATATTCATCCCTGTCTTCATACTTGCCAGTTTGCTTACGGTACCCTTCGAGTGGCGCTTCATCGAATCCCTCGTCTGTGTCGCGGTGGCGATGTATGTCGGTTTTCTGGACGACCGCAGTGAGACCGGCTGGAGCGAATATCAACTCGGCGCCGTAGACCTCGTCATCGCCGTGGCCGCATCCATGATCATTTGCCAGCTACAGCCCTTTACCGTATGGCTGCCTCTGTTTAAGGATTCCATCGAAATAAGTCCTTTGCTGTTTATCTTAGGCGCTACCCCCATCATCTGGCTGAGCATCAATGCCACCAATTGCACCGATGGCGTCGACGGTTTGTCCGCCAGTCTGTCGGGCATGGCGATCTTGTTCGTTGGCGCCATTCTCTATGGCATCGTCGGTCATGCTCCGATCTCCAGCTATCTCCTGGTTCCCCACTATCCCCTTGGGGCCGACTGGGCCATCATGGCGTTCGTGTTGGTGGGATGCCTGGCGGGATTCCTGTGGCACAACAGTTACCCGAGCACTGTCCTAATGGGTGACGCGGGGTCGCGTCCGCTCGGATTGATGCTGGGGATGCTGGTGCTGGCCAGCGGTAATCCATTTCTGATTCTGGTGGTGGCATATGTCGTGCTGGTGAACGGTGCTACCGGCTTGCTGAAGGTCGCACTGCTTCGGTTCTTCAATATCGGCATCTTCAAGCAGGTTCGCTATCCGCTACACGATCACGTACGACACAATCTCGGCTGGTCCAATACGCAGGTACTGGTCAGGTTCATGTTGCTGCAGGCGGTAGGAACGCCTATTCTGCTGGTTCTGTTGCTAAAAATTCGTTAATCAGTGGATGCATCATCGTTACGCTCAATGACAAGGGGTCCAACCTCAGCATCATCGCTCTGGTGACCGGCCTGCTGCCGATCATTGCGGTCCACATATCCTATCTGTTGGCTGCAACCTGGCAGCACGTGCCCTGGTGCATACCCTATTGGGATAGCTGCACTTCGATCAGCGCCACCGGACGACAAAGCCCCGAGTATTACTTCTTCAAAGCCACCATGATTCCGGCGGCCATCATGATGATGCTGTTTTGGCGAGTATGCTATGAGTGGTTGCTGGCCCTCGGCGACGAAAACAACTGGCAAACCAGAACCATACCCCTTATTGGATTTGTGGCAGCCTTGTGCCTGATCCTGTACACGACCGTGCTGGGCGCCACCGGCGACCTGTTCAGATTGCAGCGCAGGATCGGCGTCATCATCTACTTCGCCTTTACCGCTCTCGCTCAGCTTCTGCTAACGAGACGAGTAGGCCAGATCAACGCCGTCAGCAAGGCTGTTCCGGGCAAGATCTATGTAGCGCAGTACAGCCTGTCAGCTTTGATTTGGTCCATCGCCATCATCAGCTTGCTGTTGGATATCTTCTATAGTCTCTATGATGATCTCGAGGATGCATTCGAATGGGTCCTGGCCCTCCTAATCCACTGCTACTTCATCGTGATCTACGTGGCCTTTAAGAGGACCGGATTCAGCATCAGCTACTCCGTAGGAAGCGGACATTGATTCAGATCGATGAACAGTGCTTTCAGGCGAGTAGCCGGCTGCTGCAAACGGATCGGTGACGGCGATGACCTCTGTTGAACTCAATAGTGCCCGCTACATGAATCTGGCGACGTTCCGCCGGAGTGGCAGAGCGGTCAACACACCGGTCTGGTTTGCCGCGGATGAGGGCGCCTACTATGTGTTCAGTGCGTCGAAGGCGGGAAAGATCAAACGCTTGCGCAACTCCCCTGCAGCGAGAATTGCCCCCTGTGACGCTCGCGGAGGACTGTTGGGTGAATGGCTGAACAGCCGGGCATACATCGTGGATTCGATCGAAGAGGAGCGCAAAGCCTACCGTCTGTTGATGGAGAAATACGGCTGGCAGATGCGTATCACCAATCTCTTCTCTTGGCTCGCCGGCAAGATAAACCAGCGCAGCGTGATCGTCATCCGGCCGGCTGAAGGACCGTAAAGCGGCAACGAGAGAACCGATCTATGCGCTACCGATGGTTGCTGTTCGACGCGGACATGACCCTGTTCGATTACCAGGCTGCCGAGCGTCATGCCCTCTCCAACGCCCTCGTGGAGGCGGATCTACCCTCGGATGATGGCCATCTGACTGCATACCGCGAGATCAACAGAGTGCTCTGGGAAGATTTTGCCGCGGGCAGGATCAGTCAGATCGATCTCAGAACGCTTCGATTTGACCGATTATTCAGCCTGATGGGCGTCTCGTTCGACTCCGGCGCGTTCAGTGACCTCTACCTGCGTCATCTCAGCAACGCACACCATCTCATGCCCGGTGCCGACACGACCCTCGCTGAGCTGGCACCCCTGTACAAGATGGCGATCATCACCAACGGCATCAGGCAAGTGCAAGCCAGCCGACTGGCATCATCTTCCATCGATCGGTACATCGACCACATGACCGTATCGGAAGACGCCGGGTTCCCCAAACCACATGCAGCGATCTTTGCTCTTGCCTTCCGCAGAATGGGGAATCCTGCCAGGGAGCGGGTCCTCATGATCGGCGACGATCATGGCGTCGACATTCTGGGTGGCCACAACTACGGTGTCGATACCTGCCTGCTTGCGCAGAGTGATCCGGACGCAGAACCCCGACCACGTCATCGGATCAGCCGGCTCGACGAACTGCCCGGCTTACTAGCCAACCTGGACTAAATATCATATATATCAACTTGATATGTGTGATTTGTAGAATTTACATTAATTCAGAGATGGCAGAGCTGACATTCTGAGCACTTGAGTAGCACTCTAGAAGAACTCCGTATCTATTTGATTTAAATGATATTAAAGTCGGAACTACTCAGATGGGGTACTTCACGCACGAGCGAGACCGCCTACTCCTTTCTGGGTTTTTTGCCCAGATTGGTCAGCGTGCCGTATTTCTTTGGTTTTGCTCCCGTAACACCCTTGTCGATCTGCGTGATCTTGCCTCCGTTACGGACGAACACCGCCAGATCGGAGTCGATCTTCTCACGAAGCTTATCTTTTGAGGGCGGTGGATTATTGGGCAATGTAACCGATCCTATGCGTCAACAGGCTGAAACGTAGTGATTTGGGGGGTTCTAGAGATACAGAGCCGGGGTGAATCCCGATAGGATGGATACGATGACGGCCAGACAGAGCATGGTGGCGACATTGATCCCCACTTCCTTCCAAAACTCTCTGTTTCTCATGCTGAGTTCCTGTTGATGACAAGGATTGATGAAACCTAACACCTGGCGGTAGCGGTAAACATTGATCTGCATCACTTAGTTCAGGTTCCGTGCTGAAAAGTAACATCCCAGCGATTCAGTTACCACAAAAAAAAGGACCAGAGTTATTGGGGGGGTCCTCACTCTGGTCCGTGTCACGATCAAGTGGTAATTGGAGAGGCTGGATAAGAGTCGTGACGAAGAAGACTATAATCGATCGCAGCCATGCTGCCTGTGAGCTTGATCAAATGGGACGGGTTTTTTTTGAGGAGTCTTGCCGGGAAGATCGTGACTCGCTCGACGCGCCTTATCAGACGCCCGTTTCGCTGGGGTTTACCAGGGAGGTGAGGATATGATCCTCCCAGCGACCATCGATGCTGAGATACTTGCTCGCCCTCCCCTCTTTGACGAAGTTCAGCCGTTCCAGCAAGCTCCCGCTACGCGCGTTGCGTGGAATGTAGGCAGCCATGATCCTGTGCAGACGCAGTTCATTGAAGACGAAATCTATGCTGTGCGTCAAGGCTTCGAACATCACCCCCTTGCCCTGATGCTGTTCTGCCAGGGCATAGCCAAGCTGGCATGCCAGGAAGGTGCCGCGAACGATGTTGGTAAAGTTGCACACCCCCATCACCTGCGTGTCGGATCCATCCATGATAACCAGACACATGCTGTTTCCATCGCGGTAGTCCTGGACCACATAGCGCAACTGATTGTCCCAGAAGGCCGTGGTGAAGAACTCTGCCGGGCGACTCGGTTCCCACGGCTTGAGATAGCTGCGGTTGGCCACCCTAAAATCGATCATCAAGTTGGACCGGTGTGGTTCCAGCAGCTTGAGTAGCAATCGATCGGTTTTAATGTGTGGGAGCGTGCTGCGATTCAGCATCTGATGACCAGACCTGCCTAACTCGGCTTTTGCGGCACGCGCGGTGGGGCCGGATGGAGGCTGGTGCCATCGAGAATCTCATCCACATGCTCCAGCAGATCTTCGTAGGTCACTTCACTGCCAAGGTCTATACCATCGTTGACACAGACTTCCGCGATGCGGAACTGTCCCCTTTGTGCCTGCAGAATGATTCCATTAGGTGCGGATTCTGAACAAAGCAACAGAACGGCCGGGCTCACCAGAGAAGGTTCTCCGGAGGCCAGCGCCGGGTCGCTGAGCTTTTCGGTCATGCGGGTGGTGGCACCCGGTGCGAGGCAGTTCACCTTGATGCCTTTGCGAACCCCTTCCAGCTTTAGCACGTTCATCAAGCCGATCACGCCCATCTTGGCCGTGGCGTAATTGGACTGACCGAAATTTCCGAATATCCCCGATCGGTCACTGGTCAGCACGACTCTGCCCCAGCCTTTTTCAGACATAATTGGCCAAGCCGCCTTGGTGGTATAGATGCTCCCCATGAGATGGACGTCCAGAACAGCCTGGAAATTATGCATGGTCATGTTAGCGAATGTCTTGTCGCGCAGAATTCCGGCGTTGTTGACCAAGATATCCACCGTGCCGAAATTCCGCACGGCATTGTCGATGATGCTCTTTGCCGCCTTGACCTCGGCTACTGAAGCGGTGTCGGCGATGGCTTCGCCGCCCATATTCACAATCTCGTTGACAACCGACTGAGCGGTGTTTCCCGAGCCGGTTCCATCCACCGCGCCGCCCGGGTCATTGACGACAACCTTGGCGCCACGTTTGGCAAATTCGATTGCATGGGCCCGGCCCAGGCCTCGCCCGGCACCCGTTACCACCACCACCTTATCGGCAAAGTCCATTCTCATCGCACCCTCCGGATTGTTCTCGTTCTGGGGTGAGCGCGGATATTCCCTCACACCTCGGGCGAACAAGTCAAGATGGCAGTGGTTTGAGGAGATCGCAGTAGTTCGGGCTACACCAGGAAGAACCGTGTGCCACAGAGGAGGATTTCCGTATCGGATACTCTGCTGCCCGCTGCGGCCGCCTCATCGAGCAGAAACTGTCGGTCGACCACGCGAATATCCAATCCGCGTATCCCTGTGCCGCGTCCATCCGCGGCTTCGACGAAACGGATTTCTGCGTTGCTGAGCCGCATCTTCAGAACGCCCTCCTGTTCGATAGCCGGGATATCCAGTATGTCGGACCACAGTTCAGCAAATCCCTTCGGATCCGCGCCCTGCAACTCAACACCGACCATTGCGGCCGTGACATCTGTCTTTATGTGATCTCGCCAGTCCGGTCCGGCCGGAGGCCAGTCGCACTGGGGTTCCTGGTAGTCGAGGGCCACATTGACGGAATCCACCTCCAGCAAGATGCCGTTGCAGTCCGCCGGGTGGTACTGCGTGAGGCAGTATTCGGGGTCTCGATCTGCCGAAAATACGGTTCGGACGCCCATTTCCGTCAGTCGTTTGCGATGAGCCAAACCATCGTCGCACTGCAGGACCACCACATAACCGCCGTCACCGCCTCTCTTGCGTAGGTAACGGCCCGCCGACGTGGCCTCCACCACTGGAGTGACGACCTCGATGAACTCATTGCCAAGCGGTATTACACGGTTCTCCAGTCCCCACTGCGCTACCCCCTCATCTTTGAACCCCTGCCCAAGTCCGAGTATATGTTGCAGTTCGCTAACTGCCGGAAGGAGTTTTTCAGCCACCAGGCAGATCTGTCGCAGCCTCACAGTTCTTCCTCTTTCGTGAAGACCCGGTAGGCCGTTTCCAACTGATCGCTGTAGAACTTACCATCCTGAGACCGGAGCAACTGCCTCTTGACGAAGTCGAACTCTACCAGCAGCTCTCTGTTACCCGGTTCCTCAAGCATATCAACTAGATACACGTAACCCCTAAGAAGAAGCTCGAACTCCTTTGCCTCCGCTGCGGTGGCATACTTGATACCTTCAACGAAGGCCTTGCGAGCTCCCGGCAGCTTGTCGACGGCAAGATGGTGCGCGCCGAGAACCCAGAATGCGCGACTCATGGGAAGGTCTCCCTTCCTCAGTGAGACCGCCAGGCGCAGGTTTGTCTTGGCTGCATCCTGTCCGAAGATCAGATCAGACGAGCTGATCTCAATGCCCGCCTCGTCCCAACCCGGCCAGCTAAACGACGCCAGATCATATGCGATCGACTTGGCTTGGCTCCTCAACGTGAATGCCGTCTTCTGATCCCCATCCGCCATCTGCAGCGAGGTGACCAGACCATATTGTATCGCCGCACGGCCCATGGCCATGGCGGCGGTCAGATCCTTCTTCTCCCAATACAGATCTCTGGTTACCAGTTCAAACACCCCCATCACCTCTTCCGGCTCTCCGAGGGCCGATATGTATTCGATGGCCCTGAATGAGTCGCTCTGCACGATGATGTCGAGTGCGGTGTTCTTCGCTCGCAGATAGTTTGGCGGTACGCCTTGCTGCGCCAGAGCCAAGCTGCTGATGCCGAATAGAATCAGCCCTATGACCACGGCGAAAGGGGTATGCGCCTCGCTGGTGTTCATATCCTCTTTGTACTTCACTATACCCTTCACACTCCGTTCATCCATGCGTGCAAACTCCAACATCCAGCCTATTTCCCGGTACTTCTCTCCATCTGCGTTATCAACTGCATGGCTTCGTATCTGGATTGGCCGCAGATCTCTACGGACGCGACAAATCGATCGCAGAAATCCGGCCGGGACGCCAGTCCCCACAGTTTACATCGATTGTCGTGATCCAACTGAACGCATCGCACCCCCGCTGCTTTTCCTGTCTTCATGCCTGGAATGCCGCCGCTTATACCAGGCACGCCCCCGCTAACAGAGGGTGCAATGCAGCAAGCACCACAGCCGGCCCTGCATTTCATCACGGCCCTGCCAGGAGATGAGCTATAGTGGCCTCTCGCGACACGCCTTGTGGCGACAACCTGCGTTCGAATTCGGCGGCCCCCGGCTGATTCTGCAGACGGACCAGATGCGCGTCACAGCGGCAGTCCGATGACCCAAACCCGGTAAAAGGTACCTGGTCGCCCGCCCAGGTGATAACACTTTCCGCCCAATGGCACTCGTGCCAATGCTCTGCATAACTGTACCAAACGTCTACGATGGGAATTGCGGTGCTGAGATAGTCGATGTGCCAGCGGCGCTTTTTGCGTCGTCTCAAATGCCTATCCACTCGGGCTTTTACGCCGCCTGGCCCCCTCGCGGAACCACAGTAGACGTAGAACCCCGGGATGAGATGCAGCTTTCCCAGTTTGCCAACTTGAATGTCGAGCGACTCTTCCGCGCGCAGTATCAGGGCATAGGTTCCTGGACACGCTTTGATGGAATGATTCATGGTTAGCTTCTATGGGAGTCAACCGGCATGCACGCAGCAGGTCGGATTATCGCAAAATCTGAAGTCACCGGGACATCCTTTTTGCAGTACATGCATGTACGCAAACTGCCGCATCCCGGTACTATTCCCCCCAATCATGACATTACTTTCCTGACTTTGGCTAACGAGACAGGTGGAGGCGCATACTCTTGCAGGTTGTCCTAGCGGTTGGTAGTTTGCACCGCGACGCGTTATCGATAGGGCTGCCAATGCAGCGACACCGCTGCGCCATCCCGTACCGGTTGAAAGCTGAGCGTTGCCGACGATTCCTCCCTGAGGAATGCTTCATTAAAGACGCCCACTATAAAACTCCCTAGCGCGGCTCCCACCAGCACATCGGTCGGGTAATGCGCTCTCTCTTCCAGTCGCGCCCATGCAGTGGCAGATGCCAACGTGTAGACGCCTGCCTGGAGATAGTCTTTGGTCTTGTGATGCAGTGAGATACGCGCCAAATTGCGCGCGGTGATCTCTGCCGCGGCAAATGCTCTGGAAGTGTGCAGGGACGGGAAACTTTGGTCGCTGAGACGCGTCGGTCTCTTTCGCTTGACGAGACCCTTGACGCCGCGGGTGACTTTCTGATTTACGACAAGAGACAGGCCATTCACGGCCATGCTCTTGAATCGGTCACCGTGATCAGATTCACTCACCAGCGTGCTCACAAGGGCCGAGACCATCAGGCTTTCGACCATTTGATTGGCGGCATCTTCTGCGGCTGAAGCTGATCCAAATACCGGTGTGTGTTCGACAGCCCAATCCGAAATGCTATCGTCGGCATCCACGACGCCAATCACTGCGGCAGATGCCAAAGGAACCCATACCGATTTCTGCTTGACTGCAGCGACGCTGGCAGACTGGATCCTGGGCCAAAGCGGTGCCTGACCCAGGTTGGCACAGCCGCTAATGCAGCATGCCAGAATCGCGGTCACGGGTAGTGCTCTCTTCAGGACCATCGGGTAACTTGTGCACATCACATTGCGGGTCTTGGCAACCAGGACTTTGGGTTTGGTCCGAACCTATCCTCGTATATATTGCTCCAGTTGATCTATGACAAGCTTCTGCTCATCGATGAGCGCTTTGACCAGATCGCCCGTTGAGATCATCCCGATCACATCATCGCCATCCATGACAGGTAGATGGCGAATCTTGGCCTGACTCACCATGGCCAGACACTCGTCCACCTTAAGCTGATCGTGAGCGACCACTACTTTCTTCGTCATGATTTCGCTCACGTGAATCTCCCTGGAGGACTTACCCTTCAGAATCACCTTGCGCGTATAGTCTCGTTCCGAGACGATGCCCGCCAGCTTGCCCTGCTCCGTTACGATCAGTGCACCCACTTCTTTCTCCGCCATCATCTCGATCGCAGTGTAGACCAACTGATCCGATGCCACCGCCCATACTTGGTTACCCTTCGATGCAAGTATTTCATAGATCTTTTTCATCAGTGACTCCTTGCCCAAGTGCATTAGAGCCCAGTTAATCACTATTCCCATGCTCTTTCAATTGGCGCTGCAGCGGTCTGCACGATGGTGCGTGATGCGCTGCGGGCGAGAGCACCGAACCGCCTGGCAGACCATCGCCTGACGCATAATCTGATACACTGAGCGGCACTTAATCAGCAGTGAAGCAAGCGATGATCGCCTATCTTAACGAGCAGTTCGCACCCGCCGACAGCCTGTTCATTTCACCTGATGACCGCGGCTTTCTGTTCGCTGATGGGGTTTATGAGGTCATCCTGTTGGTCAAGCAGGCGCTCTTCCACCTGGATGACCACCTGGCGCGCCTGGATGGAAACTTGCAGGCGCTCAAGATTGCAGCCCCCAAGGGATTGGAGGAGATCTGCCGGAAACTGGTGGATGTCAATCAGCCGGCTTCCGACTATTCCACTCTTTATATACAGGTCACGCGTGGCGCTGCTCCCAGGAACCATCGCTTCCCGGAGAGATCTGTGCAACCTACCGTCTACGCCAAACTCTCTCCCATCACCCGGGCAGAAGCTGAGATAAGCGGATGCAAGGTTGTACTGGTGGACGATATCAGATGGGGTCGCTGTGACATTAAGACCACCAACCTGCTTGCCAACGTCCTTGCCGTTCAGCAGGCTGCCGATGCAGGCGCAGATGAGGCCGTGTTTGTCAGAGAGGGATCGATAACGGAAGGTGCGCATACGAATTTCGCTGCTGTGTTCGACGGCGCCCTGTATACCCACCCACTGGATCATCGAATCCTGCCCGGCATCACCAGGGGCATCGTCATGGGCTTGTGCCAGGAGTTGGGCATTCCGGTACGAGAAGAGGCCATAAGATCAGCGGACTTGAGCACGGCGGCGGAGTGCATGCTGTTCGGCACAACTAAGATAATAACGCCTGTAATTCAGGTCGATGAAGCACCCATCGCCGACGGGCGGCCGGGCAGGATTACTCAGGTGCTGCAGCAGTCATTTGAGCAACTGTTGCTGAAGACAGCCGAGGATGAGAGATGACCATCGCAGTTTTCTATCAGGACGCCTATCAGAAAGAGCTTGCAGCCACAGTCACCTCCGTGGAGCAAGACTGGATTGAGCTGGATGGAACTATCTTCTATCCCAATGGCGGTGGGCAACCCGGTGATAGCGGCATCTTTGTCACCACGGACGGCAGAGAACTGCGCGTGCTCGATACGCGCAAGGGGAGCGAGCAGGGATCCATTCGGCATCAATTGGAGCCCATGCAGCACGGCCTTGAAGCTGGGGATGCACTCACGACGCGGATCGATTGGGATCGGCGTTACCGTTTGATGCGCATGCACACCGGTCTGCATCTGCTCACGTCTCTCATACCTGTAGCGGTGACCGGAGGGTCGGTGGGTGAAGAGAGGAGTCGTTTGGATTTCGATCTGGGGGAGCACAAGATAGACAAGGAAGATCTGACCCTGAAGCTGAATCGACTGATCGATGCCGCTCACGGCGTCGAAATCGGTACGATTCGAGAGGAGGATCTGGACGAAAACCCCGATCTGGTACGAACCATGTCGGTACAGCCACCCCGTGGTACGGGGGAGATTCGCATGGTGCGGATCATCGATGTGGACTACCAGGCCTGTGGCGGTACCCACCTGCGCAATTGCGGGGAGATCGGCAGACTGCGCGTGGCCAAGATAGAGAACAAGGGGAAGCACAACAGGCGCGTACACCTTGTCTTGGATTGAACAGCTGCTGATCGACTTCGGGAATTATGCCTGGGGACCGTGGCTGCTGGTACTGATCCTGGGTGGTGGTGGATTCCTGATCCTGTTCTCCCGCCTGCTGCCATTTCGTTATTTGGGCCATGCTCTGCACCTGATCCGGGGCCGCTTCGACGAATCCGACAGCCCCGGGCAGATCAGCCACTTTCAAGCGCTGTGCAGTGCGCTGGCAGGCACAATCGGCATGGGCAATATAGCCGGTGTTGCGATTGCCATTCACGTCGGTGGGCCCGGTGCAATCTTCTGGATGTGGGCCACGGCAGTGGTCGGAATCGCCACCAAGTTCTTTACCTGCACGCTCGCTGTGATGTACCGCGGCAAAGACAGTCTCGGGGTATTGCAGGGCGGTCCCATGTATGTGGTGATGGAGGGCCTCGGCCCCAGATGGAAACCTCTGGCGATTCTGTTCAGCCTGGCTGGATTGATCGGCTGTATTCCAGCCTTTCAAACCAACCAACTGGTGCAGACGCTGCGTGAAGTGATCTTCCTGCGCAATGAATGGATCGATCCCTCGCAGACGTTCCAGTTCAATCTGATCGCCGGCGTGCTGCTGGCGATCGTGGTTGCGCTCGTGATCTTCGGGGGTTTGCATCGCATCGCGGCAGTCTCATCCCGTTTGGTGCCCACCATGACTATTCTCTATCTGCTGTCCGCTGCTTATATAGTGCTCAGCAATTTCAGTGTGGTGCCTCACTATCTGGCACTGATTTTCAGCGACGCGTTTTCCGGTGACGCTGCCGCCGGCGGCGTTATCGGCACTGTGATTGCGACGGGCGTTCGTCGTGGCGCATTTTCCAACGAAGCGGGCATAGGCACCGAGGCACTCGCCCATGGCGCCGCCAGAACCAGCGAACCGGTACGGGAGGGGCTGGTCGCAATGCTTGGACCCGTCATCGACACCCTGGTTGTCTGTACCGCCACAGCGCTAGTCATCCTTATGTCCGGCGAGTGGCTGACGGAATCGGCAGAGGCGGTAAACGGGGTTACCCTCACGGCCAGAGCTTTTGACGCAGGCATGCCCGGAATTGGCATCTACGTGTTGATCATCTGCGTTTTCTTCTTCAGCAGCAGCACCATATTCAGCTATTCATACTACGGAACGAAATGTCTTGGCTTCCTCGTCGGCGCTGAGTATCAGCATCTCTACAACTACGCCATCGTCCTGTTTGTGCTGGCTGCCTCCGTTCTCTCCCTCGATGCCATCGTAGGGCTGGTAGACGGGGCCTTTGCGCTGATGGCGATTCCAACCATGACCTCGACCCTTCTACTGAGCCCCAAGGTTATGTCTGCTGCGCGCGTCTACTTTTCGGAACTAAACCAACGTCATTCCGTTACGCTATGACCCCACCCTCCATCCCCACAAGAGTCCCAAGAAGGGAAAAAGCAAGGCGAACTGAGGACGGGAGGGGGCACTGTTTCCCAGGCCTTCGGAGGCA
>CEQE01047609.1_pt1 | contig 22749 bp, 22 predicted proteins | sample 356201 | NCBI WGS metagenome assembly CEQE01 (sample SAMEA2619970, study PRJEB7988) | marine metagenome | biome: marine biome (ENVO:00000447); feature: mesopelagic zone (ENVO:00000213) & marine oxygen minimum zone (ENVO:01000065); material: "saline water (ENVO:00002010), including plankton...
TGGATTGCTTCGCTATTGGTCCTGAAACTTCTGGGTGGTTTAAAAATGAGATTACCGACCTCAGTCAACTTCGCGGTATGAAGATGCGTTTCTTTGGTCTCGGAGCACGTGTCATGCAGAGATTAGGCGTATCAACTCAGTTACTGGCTGGTGGTGACATCTTCCCTGCTTTGGAAAAAGGTGTTATCGATGCGACCGAGTTTTCGATGCCTGCCATGGATATCAAGTATGGTTTCTACCAGATCGCCAAAAATAATTACTTCCCAGGGTGGCACCAACAAGTGTCGGTAAGTCAATTGTTGATCAATAATGACAAGTGGAATTCTTTACCTGACCAGTTCCAGGCCATGGTCGAGATCGCCTGCGGTGACAGTATTCATAATACCTACTCAGAAACCGAGTATGTGAACCCCTTTGCCATGGTTGAAATGGGAGAGAAATATGGTGTAAAAACACGTCGTTGGAGAGACGATCAGATCGCCGAATTCGAAAAAGCCTGGAACGCTGTGGTTGCTGAAGATTCGGCTAAGGACCCTTTGTTCAAGGAAGTTAATGAAAGCTACTCCAAATTCCGCAAGGCCTACTCCAAGTGGGGAGCAGCTCAGTCTTTGAAGCCTACCTATCTTAAATAGCCATTCTGGTAGTGAGATAATTCAGCATAATTAATGACGACTGGAGCCCCTTTGGGACTCCAGTCGTTTCTTATTTTAATTTTAACAATTGCAGATAAGCGTCTGTATCTGTTGCTATTAGGATCCTACGAATGGAAACCATTCTAAGACCAGTGATACGAAATAAAGGTGCCACCATTGGCATAGTCCTACTGGTCATTGTCGGCTTAATATATAACTGGATTCTTGGCATGAACCCCGAGGAGCATGAGGAGTTTCTCGAAACCATCCAGGATTTCCTGCCGATCGTGATGTTTATTACCCTAGCAAGCCTGCTTTTCTCAGGATTCCCGGTTGCATTTATCTTGGGAGGACTTGCGTTACTCTACGGACTCATCGGCTATTACCTTGATGTTTTTTCTTTGATTGAGTTTTTCAACTTTATGCCTCGAATCTGGTTCCAGGGCGCAGAAAATTTAGTTCTGGTTGCAGTTCCTGCCTTCGTTTTTATGGGAGTCATGATGGAGCGCAGCGGGATTGCTGAAGACTTGTTATACTGCGTGCAGGTTCTGCTCAAGAATGTGGCTGGTTCATTGGCACTTGCCGTTACCATTATGGGCACCGTTTTGGCTGCTATGACTGGTATCATAGGAGCATCAGTCACCATGATGACAGCACTTGCGCTACCGACCATGCTTCGTCAGGGTTACAGCCATGCACTGGCATGTGGGACCATTGCTGCTTCGGGCACACTGGGAATCCTCATTCCGCCAAGCATCATGCTCATTATCATGGCGGATTTGATGGCCGTTTCCGTGGGAAATATGTTCATGGCAGCAGTTGTGCCGGGTCTTGTCCTTGCTTTTTTGTATATGGTTTATGTGGCGGTCTATTCGAAGCTTAACCCTGAGGTCGCACCTTCCCTTCCACCGGAACTCCTCTACGTTCCCAAAAAGGATTATCCGGGAATGATCTTAAAGAGCTTCTTACCTCCGGTATTGTTGATCTCAATGATCAAAGGCTCGATCCTGTTGGGTATCGCTACCCCGAGCGAGGCAGGTGCGGTTGGAGCCTTCGGAGTTCTTGTGCTGGCGATAGCCAATCGCAGGTTGACCTACGAAATGGTCCAAGGGGTGTGCCATACTTCCGCACGCACCATTTCAATGATCTTCTTCATTATCGTCAGTGCAACTTGTTTTGCTTATGTATACCGTTCTCTAGGTGGTGATGACATAGTAGAGCATCTCATCCTATCCTCAGGATTCGATTCGTGGGAACTGCTTATTTTGCTGATGGCGATAACTTTCATGTTGGGTTTCTTTCTCGACTGGATCGAGATTACCCTGATTGTATTGCCCGTTTTTGCACCCCTGGTTACCGGACTCGACTTCGGAGACCATATCGCAAAGAATGACATCGTTTTTTGGTTCTTGATCCTGATGGCGATTAACCTTCAGACCTCATTCCTGACACCCCCCTTCGGATTTGCATTGTTCTACATGAAAGGAATTGCCCCGAAGGAGGTGAAGATTCAGTCCATCTATAAAGGAATCATACCGTTCGTTATCCTGCAGCTTATCGGCCTGAGCATGGTAATGTGGAAACCGAACATAGCCTTGTGGCTGATGAAATCAGTTTATGATTATTGAACCTGTATACGAAATCCTTTGAGAGAATAAAGTGAATGAGACAAACCCAAAATCTGGTGTCGATGAAACCGCAGAATTGAAGGAACTACGTCGCTTATCAGCTGACGATTTGCCGGCTATTTTGCTTGTAAGTGAAAAGTTAAGACGCTTAGTCGACTGGCTCGGTCGATTTGGGTCGTGGTTCGCCATGCCTTTGATTCTGATCACGGCCTTCGATTTGTTCATCCGTAAGACTGGTAAGATTCAGGTCTGGCTGGTCGAGAATGTTAGTGATTTTTTTGGATCGACTCTATTACAGGAACTGGAGTGGCATTCGCACACGGTGCTCTTCACATTGGTCCTTGGTTTCGGCTATATTTGGAACACGCAGGTGAGAGTTGACTTGGTGCGGGAGACCCTGAGTTTTCGAAAGAAGGCCTGGATCGAGTTCATTGGCCTCACCATTTTTCTTATTCCATACACCTGTGTGGTGGTCTATTTCGCGATTGTTTATACCGTCGACTCTTGGGCCATCAATCGGGATGCTAATTGTGCATGGTATCAATGTGGTGAGATCTCTGCATCCTTAGTTGGGTTGTCTCATCGCTGGATTATCAAGTCCATCATGGTGATTGGCCTATTAGGTGCGGTGATCGCTGGTATCTCAGTATGGCTTCAAGTGGTCATGGTCCTGTTCGGCCCAAAGCACTGGCGCTATCCGCTGATGACCCTCGAATGGCCAGAGGAGAGTGGTGCCACGGTCGAAGGGAAGCAGAGGTTGGATCTGGAAACGGCCGAAGATCAACTTGAGTTGCGTGCAGCAAAGCAAAAAGAAGCAACACAGAAGGCTCAAGAGCTTGAGGGTTGATTTTTTTAAGAAGGGATGAACCGGGTCGGAGAAATCTGTAAATTTATACCTGGGAGATGGGATTTCGAAGATGATGATATTTGTGGACGAAATCTGAACCTTCTAAACAGTGACATGGCTTAGCTGAGATTGACGAACGGATGTCTTGGGATAAACATCTTAAAAAATATGTTTGGGACGATGCCAAGACACCCTATTTCGTGAATGTGGCCAAACTGAATAAGGTCCAAGCCGGGAACGAGATTTTTGTTTATGCAGTTTTCCTCGCCGTTCTATTTGCCGTAATCTCGGTTGTATCCCTTTCCGAAAATGCCCCACAAGGAAGATCCTATGCGGTATCGTTCTATGCCTTTTCCTTGGTGTGTTGTTCTATTTTACTCGGAATGACGAAACATTCCTATGCCGCATATTTTTGCACCTCCGCTCCACTTGCAGCACTATTATATTTTTTGGTTGAAGGATTTAGTTCTAGACTCGGTATGATCGACAAAATCCTGCTTTTTGCACTAATTTTTACTATATTTCTTTATTCCTTGAGGGTTATCACCATCGCGAAAACCTATGACAGGATGCCGGATTCGTCGAAGGAGGAATAGCCCTTTTGCTGGTCATACGAAGTTTGCGAGGGGACATTCCAGTATAGTTGAAGGGTTTTTCTTAAATGAGAGTTTGGTGACCGTGTCAGGATCATAGTAGGAGATCAATGATGGTTGACGATGACCGCTTTGCGAGAGGATTTCTGGAAAGAATCAGCGCCGTTAGAATTTTTCGAGTTCACGTTTTTACTTATGTTTTGTTCAACGGTTTATTTATCCTGATTGATTTTCTAACAGCGAGTTCAGGGTGGTTCTTTTGGCCCATGCTTGCTTGGGGGATTGGGCTAACCATTCATTGGCTTTACTTCAAAAGCATCAACATCGACGAAGAATGGGTTGAACAAAGGACTGAAGATGTCCGTTTAATGGCCTATGATGCTGGTCACATTGAAAACATCGAGAAACGATACTTTGGTGCATCGGAACCTTCGGCTCGGTGAAAAAAAGATTTCGAAGCTAAGATTCTTCTGCATTTTAAATTTTCTTTGGGGCCACTGATTCTAATCTCACCCATCCTCATATATAGTCATCATATAATTTATGCATTTGCTGTAATTCTGCCAGTTTAAGTTTTTTTTAACTTCAGCAATTATTTGTTCCTTAATTTACATATTCCTGTTGAACACCAATGGAACAAGAGCTGTTTTGCGATTTCTAAGATCAGGCTTTTTCATTAAATATCATTTTGATAAGCTTCCGTTTCAGTCAAATTAAATAAAAATACCAATTTCCCCTTCCCTTCAGGAGTTTCATTGATCAAGGATCCCCCCCTTCTCAAGATCCGTCGTTTTTCACGAACATTCGAATTGGAATCCCTGGCCTCCATTCAAGGGGTTCCACTTGGGTTCCTGGTTGATGCCATGGACGGTCGAGGCGCCTTGAATCATCAGATCAGGCTTTTTGATGGTTTGCCTGAGGACAGTAAACTTTTTGGACTGGCCTTGACCTGTGATTGTGGTCCAGGGGATAATCTTGGACTGTTCGGGGCCGTTGCCGAAGCACAACCTGGTGATGTGATTGTTGCTGCTACGGACGCTTTTGAAGGCACCTGCCTCACCGGAGACCTGCTGATGGGGATGGCCAGGAATCGAAAAGTGGCAGGTCTGGTCACGGATGGGTTGGTCAGAGATGCGTCTGGCATCAAAGAGGTTGGGCTGCCCGTTTTTTGTCGTGGAATCACTCCCAATTCCCCGGTTCGCAATGGCCCCGGATCAGTTGGATTCCCAGTGGTCTTGGGGGGAGTCCGTGTCGAATCTGGAGACATCATTGCTGCAGATTCTGAAGGAGTGGTCGTTATCCCCAAGCACCAACTGCCTAAAGTCCTTTCACGAATTCCTGAAATACAGTTAGCTGAAAGCAAAACCGAAGATGCCGTTGCCAAGGGAATGGAACTTCTGGATTCCGTCAAGGAACTGTTGGAATCCGATCAGGTCGAATATTTTAACGAAAACGACCTTCCCAAAGATAACTGAAATATCCTTGATTAATTTTTTCCGGCTCTCAGTTTTGTGAGTTCTTCTTCCGCAAAATCAGACCTGATTTTTCCTAGTTCCACCAGACGTTGTGCCAGTTGATCCACCTCATCTCCCATGGCCCCAACCATCATCGCGATGTTTTTCGAATGGAGAGCCATGTGCCCTTTTTGAATTCCAGTGGTGGCCAAGGCCTTGAGTGCTGAAAAATTCTGAACCAATCCAACCGCTGCCATCACCTGAGCAAGTTTTTCAGCTTTTTGAGTCTTTAATATTTTTAATGAGATCTTAGCCATGGGATGCACCTTGGTTGCACCTCCAATGAGTCCAACGGCCATGGGCATCTCCAGCATTCCGACAAGGTTTCCATTTTGATCACATTCCCATCGGCTTAGACTTGAATACTGTCCTGAACGGGCAGCATAGGCGTGAGCTCCTGCCTCCAGGGCACGGGTGTCATTGCCTGTTGCAAGAGCCACTGCTGAAACTCCGTTCATGATGCCCTTGTTATGGGTGGCAGCCCGGTAGGGATCTGCTTCAGCAAACCAGGAAGCCGCCAGCATATCGTCTCGCACTTTCTCTCCTCCGATGTCTTCAAGCTTCCATACCGCTCTCGCCCGGGCGAGCCTGCGGTCGGCAAGATTTGAAAGGATCCTCAGATTGACTCTGCCTCCGGTCCAGTTTTCGATTTCCGGAGCCAATCCTTCCGCCATGCTGTTGACTGCATTTGCCCCCATAGCATCCCGTGTATCGACCACGAGATGTGCGATCACCATCGTACCTCCACGGGTTTCAAGAATTCGTACTTCCAAGTCCCGGAAGCCACCTCCGTTTTCCAGAAGAAGCGGATCGATGGCATCACAAATTTTCCCGATCTGGTCTTTTTTTTCGAGAAGGATCTGCCTTGCCTGATGGGGGTGGGGCAATCCGAGCAATTGAATCTGGGCAATCATTTCGGTTCCGGAAACCGAACTGAAAACTCCTCCAGAGGAACGACACTGTTTGGCAGCGTTGCATACCGCAGCGATCACTGAAGACTCTTCGGTTGCCATCGGTACCAGCATTTCCTGTCCGTCTAGGATCAGGTTTGTGGCAACCCCGAGGGGGATTCCCATCACCCCGATGACGTTTTCCACCATCCCGTTAGCGGTCTCACTCTGAAGGTTACCGAACTCCTTAAGGCATACTAAATCTTCTGACTCGAGTCCTGTGATTTCTGAAATTCGCTGCAACCGTTCTTCAACGGACAGTCGATGAAAACCCTTTAAACCCTGCTGATTTGGACTCATTTATATGAAATGGATAAAGATGATTTGGAATTTAGGGCATGGCCCCAAGACTATTCAAGAATATTTCTGCGATAAGCTCCTGTGGATCTTCCGGATCCCTGAGGCGAATCTGAGAACCCTGTGAAGCAAATGCATTCTGGTAAATGGGCAGGCCCGATCAGATTCTAGAGAAAAAGAAAAAGGGGGTTCCTAGAGTGATTATTTCTGATGTCATTTTGATTTTCAAATTCATTTGTTATTTGGGAATATCTGGATCAAGGTATCTCAACCTTTGTTAGCCTTAATTTTTTCGAGATCTCTCTATTTACTAAGATGCTAACTTCAGAATCTTGACATCATCTTCTGGTATGGACTTTCAATTTGCCTCCTATTCAGATCTCCAAGATAAAACGGTTCTCATTACCGGAGGAGGCTCTGGAATTGGTGCTGCTTTTGTTGAAGCATTCGTGCTGCAAGGCAGCCGAGTTGCTTTTATTGACATTCAGAATGAAGTGTCCCAAGGACTGGTTGAAAGTCTTTCGGAACAAGGTCCAGAACCACTCTTCTTGAATTGTGATGTTACTGACATAAAAGCCTTGAAGCAGGCAATTCTCACAGTCGAAGAAGAATTAGGAACAATCGGGGTGTTGATCAATAATGCCGCCAATGATGAAAGGCATGATCCGGAAGACGTCAGTCCTGAATATTGGGAAAAGAGGTTAAAACTCAACCTCAACCATCATTTTTTTGCAGCTCAGGCGGTGCAACCCAAGATGGCTGAAGCAGGAGGAGGTTCGATCATCAACATGGGCTCGATCAGTTGGCACATGGCTTTGGAATTCATGCCTGGTTACACCTCATCCAAGGCTGCCATCGAAGGTCTTACAGTAGGTCTGGCTCGGGCATATGGGAAAGATCGTATTCGTGTTAATTGCATTATTCCTGGTTCGGTCCGTACTCCCCGTCAGGTGAAGGAAATCTTGACTCCAGAATATGAGAAGTTCATCACCGACAAGCAATGTCTGCCGGATCAGATTCTCCCTGAAGACATTGCACAATTGGCTCTTTTTTTGGCATCTGACGCGGGGCGTATGTGTACCCGACGCAATTTTTTCATGGATGCCGGCATCGGAGCCTGAATTTAAGTAAGATCCCATGAAGAAGATACGCTGGGGAATCCTCAGCAGTGCTAAAATTGGTACCGAAAAAGTCATTCCTGCGATGAAGCAAAGCGGGACGGGAGAAATTCAGGCACTTGCCAGCCGTAGCCACGAGACAGCCAAAAAAATTTGTGGTGAGCTAGGTATCCCAAAGTCTTACGGATCCTATGAGGAATTGCTGGCTGATCCGGAAATCGATGCGGTATACAACCCCCTTCCGAATCACCTCCATGTCCCTTGGACGATTGAGGCAGCACGTTCAGGAAAGCATGTGCTCTGCGAAAAACCGATTGCCTTGGATGCGGAAGAAGCCACTCAATTGCTGGAAGTTCAAAAAGAAACCGGGGTCCTGATCCAGGAAGCCTTCATGGTCCGTGATAATCCGCAGTGGCACAAGGTTTGTGAAAAGATTCAGGATGGAGAGATTGGGGAGTTGAGAGCAATTCAATCAGCTTTTTCCTACATGAACCGTGATCCGAACAACATACGTAACATGGCTGATATTGGGGGTGGAGGTATTTACGACATCGGATGCTACCCAGTCTTCATTAGCCGCATGCTTTTTGGTGAAGAACCGCTCGAGGTTACAGCACTGATAGAGAAGGATCAGGATTTCAAAACGGACCGTTTGGCTTCAGGAATGATGAAGTTTCCATCGGGTCAGTCCAGTTTCCTCTGTAGTACCCAACTGGTTCCCTATCAACGTGTACAGGTTTTTGGAACAAAAAAAAGAATTGAGGTCGAGGTTCCCTTCAACGCACCGAACCAGATGCCATGCCGTGTTTTTCTGGACGATGGTTCTGCCAATCATGGGCGATTCAAACTTATTGAAGACCTGCCTGTCTGTGATCAGTACACCAAACAGGCTGAAGCCTTCGAAAACAAAATCCTTTCAGGAAGCATCGACAATTCCCCCCTTCAAGATGCCATTTCCAATATGGTCATCATCGACGCCCTCTACCGATCTGGAAATACTGGTCAACTAGTTAATATTTAGTCCGACTCTATATTTCGCTTAAGATATTAGATTTTTTTCTATTGAAAAAAACTCTTTTTGTGTACAGTAGCTTCAACAATTTAATTCACTTCTTGGGATAAATCCTGATCAAAATTAATATTGTCTTTGATTTAAAATCCTAATATATAACATATAATGTATGATATTGAGGACAAAAAATCAGAAAAATAAATTATAAAAATCATGTCCACCATCACCGAACTTATTACCTATCGCTCCGAAGAACACCCGAACCTGCTATGGCTTGAAGTAAACACAAAGGATGGGGTCACAGGGCTTGGTGAAACTTTTTTTGCTGCAGAAGCTGTAGAAGCGTATATCCATTCGAATTTGGCTCCGATGGTTCTTGGCCTTCCTGCAGAAGACATCGAGTTGGTTCATCATAAGTCGAGGCCATATGTTGGGTTTGTTGGTGCAGGGATGGAACTTCGGGCCCGTTCTGCACTGGATATTGCTCTCTGGGATGCTCTAGGGAAATCAGTCAATCTTCCCTTATCCATTTTGCTTGGAGGCAGGATCCGTCATCAAATTCCTGTGTACAACACCTGTGCAGGGAACCGTTATGTCCGTGGTCCCAAAGTAGGAAGCACCGACAACTTCGGCCTGGACAAACCTGTAAAGCAAGAAGAGTTTGATGATCTGAACAGCTTTCTCAATGATCCTGTTTCACTTGCAGCCAGTTTGCTGGAAATGGGGATTGATTCGATGAAAATCTGGCCCTTCGATTATGCCGCTGAAGCAACTCAAGGTCAGTTTATTGGCCCTTCTGAACTGGCAAAAGCACTCAAACCCTTTGAACTGATCAAGAAAAAATACGGCGACAAAATGCAGTTGAGTGCGGAGCTCCATGGGATGTGGAACCTGCCAGAATCTCTGATCATCTGTCAGGCTCTTGACGAAATAGGAATGCGATGGATCGAAGATCCAGTCTTTCTAACGAATGCAGACGGTGTTAGAGAGCTCAAAAGGGCTGTCCGTTCCAGAATCGCACTGGGAGAAACTCGGGGAGGAGCGGATGATTTCAAGATTTTCCTCGACACAGGTGCCCTTGGGCTTCTCATTCTGGACCTGGGATGGTGCGGAGGGTTAACCGAAGCACGTCGATGTGCAGCTTTGGCAGGAGCGTATCAAACTCCTGTTGCTGCTCATGACTGTAATGGGCCTGTGGTCCTGACAGCATCAGTCCATTTCTGTCAATCCACGAAAAATGCTTATGTCCAGGAAATCGTGAGGGCATTTTATTATGGCTGGTATGATGAAATCGTCACCCAACTCCCTCCCATCAAGGAGGGGAAAATCACCGTCCCGGAAGGACCAGGACTGGGACTGGAACTTCTGGACGACTTCAAAAAAAGAAAATCAACCTTTTCAAGGAAGAGCAACAAAATTGGTTGAATTCTTACTTGATTCGATCAAAACGATTATTTTCAGAGAGGAGTTGCCTATGAGGAAATAAATATACTCAGCAGAAATTCATATTAACTCAATCATTTCAAGGAGATTTATGTATAAATGGATGAAAAATATTTTTATCGTAACATTCCTTCTGGTTTCGGCAGGGATGGCCTATGGCAATGATTACAGCTGTGACAAACATTTTATTTTCTTCCCGGGAGGTCCTGAAGGAGGTCCTTTTGGAACGGTGGTCTACAATGGCGCAGTGGCTGCTGCCGAACACACCGGTTGTAAAGTAGATTATTATTGGTCGAACTGGAATCCGGAGATCATGATTCGGCAGTTCAAAGAAGCGGTAGCTTTGAGACCAGACGGCATCGCCATCTACGGTTTTCCGGGAGATGAAGCGATGAGACCCATCATTAAAGAAGCCTATCGCAATGGGGTTGCCATTACCACGATGAACACTCCGCTACCCAAGCTTGAAGCGGAATTCAAAACAAAGGGTTTCGGTTATGCGGGAGCTGTTCTTTATGACGCCGGATTCAATTTGGCTCAGGAAGGCGCCAAAGTCTGCGGCCTGAAAGCAGGAGACAAAGCCTTTGTTTGGGGCCTTCTCAGCATGCCGAACCGTGGAGACCGAACCAAAGGTGTGGTGGATGGATTGGAGAAATTGGGCATCAAGGTGGTTTATCAGGAAATCAGCGACAAAGTGAATTCCGATGCATCCCAGGGTACCCCAGTATACGTGGCGACCTACTCTTCAAATCCGGACATCAAGATGGCAGTCACGGATCATGGAGGGTTGACGGCAAGCTTGCCCACTTACATGAAGGCCGCTGGACATGGAACCGGGGAAGTCTGCGGAGCCGGTTTCGACCTTTCTCCTGCAATTACGCAGGGGATCAAGGATGGATACATTGATATCGTGATCGACCAACAGCCCTTCATTGAAGGCTACATTCCGATCATCCAGCTTTACCTGACAACCAAATATGGTTTTGCAGGATTGAACATGGATACCGGAGCCGCATTTGTGACCAAGAGCAACATCGACCTAGTTGCTCCTCTCGCTGCTAAGCAGATCCGATAACTTCAAAAGGGTCTGCGAAAGCAGGCCCTCCCACCATGCAAAACCAAGAATTACTAAAACTGGACGGGATCAGTAAGGCCTTCGGAAAGATGGAGGTTCTTTCGGGAATCAATTTTACCATCATGACGGGTGAGGTCGTTGCCTTGGTTGGAGACAACGGTGCGGGCAAATCAACACTGATCAAGATCATTACGGGCGTCCACAAGCCCACAACGGGTGAAATTTTCTTCAAAAATCAAAAAACCAAAATTAAGTCCGTTTCCCATTCCAGGTCGATAGGGATTGAAGCGGTTTATCAAGAACGTGCCCTTGCCGATCAGCAGGAATTGTACAGAAATATTTTTGCCGGAAGAGAAATCACTCATTTTTGGGGTTTTATGAATATCCAGAAGGAAAAAGAGGAAACAGAAAAAATCCTCAAAAACACCATCGGATTCACTTCAAAAGCGATTACGATGAATTCCACCGTTGAAAATCTATCTGGGGGTGAAAAGCAGGGAATTGCTTTTGGAAGATCTCTGTATTTTGATGCAGATTTGATCATCTTGGATGAACCAACTATGGGCTTGTCATTGCAGGAAACTGAAAAAGTGCTTGGATTCGTAAAAGGTCTAAAGAATAAAAATAAATCAGCAATATTCATTGATCACAATATTTTCCATGTCTACGATGTCGCAGACCGGTTCATCATTCTTGATCGGGGAAAGGTCATGGGGCAATTTAAGAAAGAAGAAATATCACAGAAAGAACTGATGGATAAGATGATCAGTCTTCACCATTCTGGTAATTTTTAGCAATTCGAGCCATGACCCCTTTTTCAAGTGAATTCTTCAAATATTATCGGTTACAGGTCAGCATTTTTTCGATCCTGGTGGGATTGGTGATCATTTATGTGGTCGGAAATCCATTAGCATTTACTTCATTCCCATTGTATCGGGCATTCATGTCGACGATGCCCTTTTTTGGGATCATCGCCATTTCAGCGACTCTTGTCATCACCCTGGGTGAAATCGACCTTTCATTTCCTTCTGTAGTTGGAATCACTTCCCTGATTTTCGGTTCTGCGCTAGTTGAAACGGAGTCTTTTTTCATCGCGTTCATTCTGAGCGTATCAGTTGGAATGTTTGCTGGACTGATCAATGGTTTACTTGTTACAAAGGTTGGCATTCCTTCCATCGTTGCGACGATTGGCACCATGTTTTTCTGGAGGGGGTTGGTCAATGTAATTGCTAAAGGAAAGGGAATTGCCATCACACTGGTAGAAGGCTCACTGCACCATAAGATATTTGTAGGAAGGCTTTTTGGTTATATTCCGGCACAATTCATCTGGTTCATCATCACTGCAATTGTGATCGGTGTTATCTACCGAATCCATACTTTTGGCAATCATGTCCATTTCGTGGGAGACAATCAGGAAAGTGCAAGGATGATGGGGATTAACGTCGACAGGGTCAAAATCATCGCTTTTGTTCAATTAGGGTTTTTTGCATCGTTCGCTGGCATTTTCACAATGTATGAAATGCTCTATTTCTGGCCCTCACAGGGATCAGGTTTGCTGATGACAACACTGGCCGCAGTATTTGTAGGCGGGACATCTGTCTTTGGAGGAAAAGGAACCATTTTCGGAACGTTTATCGGAGTCCTGATTATAGGGTCCCTGGAAGCAGGAATTATTGCAGTGGGGCTTTCGGGTTTCTGGGTCCAGTTCATCTATGGTTTGATGATCACACTATCAGTTACCGTCTATGCTTTTTTATTGAAAAAGAAAACCTGATCAGGACTTGATAAACAAATAAGTTAAAGACTGTTCCAAGTAAAATCTTTTCCCAAGTGAAATCCAATAAATAATCCAACTCGAGGAGGGGATATGAGATTGACCGATGAAATTGCAATCATAACTGGTGGAGGTCAGGGAATTGGAGAAGCGATTGCTCGCCGTTTTGCCAACGAGGGCGCAAAAATCGTAATCGCTGAAATTAATGGCGAAACAGGAGAAAAAGTTGCCTCAAGTATTAACAAAGAAGGTGGTAGAGCGATTTCAATTCCTACGGATGTCAGTGACTCAAAAGCTGTTGACTTGATGGTTGAAAAAACACTAGACCAACTTGGTAAACCAACCGTTCTGATCAACAATGCAGGAATCGCTGTATTCGGCCCTCCTTTGGAAATTACAGATGAGGACTGGAAGAAATGTTTTTCTGTGGATCTTGATGCGGTTTGGTATTGTTCTCGAGCGGTATTGCCTCATATGCTTGAAAGCTCGCATGGAAGCATTGTCAATATCGCTTCTGTTCATTCTTTCCAAATCATCCCACACACCTTTCCTTATCCTGTAGCGAAACATGCCGTGGTAGGTTTGACGCGTTCACTGGCTGTTGAATATGCTCCTAAAGGAATTCGGGTCAACTCAATTTGTCCGGCATATATATTTACTCCCATCAATGAATGGTATTTCAATAAGTTCCCTGATCCTGAAGCAAAAAAAAGAGAAACGGAACAACTGCATCCTGTAAAAAGGCTCGGCAGCCCTGACGAAGTTGCTAATGCCGCACTGTTCCTGGCTTCCAGTGAAGCAAGTTTCATCACAGGCGAAAGCATGATGGTTGACGGAGGGATATCCCTTTTGATCCATGATGAGGTTTAAGTTCTCGAAAATTTTCATGAGGATGAATCAAAATGATCATCGAGGCCGTAGACCTGTTTTACCTCTCTATGCCAGAAATTACCAATGAGGTTGATGGCAGCCAAGACGCACTTCTAGTCAGAGTTTCTGGCAGCGGACTGACAGGGTGGGGAGAATGCGAAGCGTCTCCCCTGACTTCAATTGCAAATTTCATCTGCCCAAAATCACATGGTGCAGCCCACCCGGTAAGCTATTCAGTTCTTGGGCAGGAACTAAATTCTCCTCAAGATATTGTTCGAATTTCAAATGAAGTCCGTGAAAAAAGTCTGACTATTCTGCAGACCCCTCATACGTTTTCCGGGATAGAAATAGCTCTTTGGGATTTACTCGGAAAATATCTGGAAGAGCCTGTCTATAAAATGCTTGGATTTGACAAAACATTCTCCAAAACCCCTTATGCCTCTCAGCTTTTTGGAACCACTCCTGATGAAACTTATGAAAAGGCAAAATCCTCGCTTAAAACCGGATACAGGGCAGTAAAATTTGGGTGGGGTAAATTCGGAATTGATTTGGCTGAGGATCAAAAACACATCGAGGCTGCAAGAGAAGGCCTAGGTAAAGATTGCAAATTGATGGTCGATGTTGGTTCGGTTTGGAAAGAAGATTTGAATGAAGCTTCAAGCAGGTTGGACATGCTAGAGAAAGCAGATGTCCAATGGCTTGAAGAACCTTTCTATACCGACAGTTTTTCAGCATACAAAGGTTTGTCACAATCCACGAAAGTGCCATTGGCTGGTGGGGAGGGTTGCCACAACCCATTGATGGCGAAAAACATGATCGATTTTTGCGGGTTGGGATTCATTCAAATTGATAGTGGGATAATCGGTGGAATAGGTTCCGCAAAAGAAGTGGCGGATTATGCCGTATCGAGAGACGTTCAATTCGTCAATCACACATTCACGTCCCACCTCGCTTTTGTATCCTCGATACTACCCTATTGCGGGTATGAAGATTTCATCTTTTGTGAATATCCGGTTCAGCTAAAACCATTGGCATGGGACATCACCATTGAACACATCCAATTAAATGATGAGGGAAAAATTGACATTCCTGAAAAAACAGGACTTGGCATTGAGGTGGATGTGGAGGGCATCAAACCTTACCTTTCTATGGTGAAAATTGAATTAGATGGCAAGGAGTTTTATCAGACACCTTCTTTATGAATTAATCAAACAAAGCTAAAGGAAGACATGACAACTGCAGAATGTATTTTTGATAGTCGTGACCATCTTGGAGAAGGAATTTTGTGGGATGACAGGGCTCAGGCTCTGTATTGGCTTGATGTCCCCATGCCTTCCAAACTTCATCGCTTGTTTCCAGATTCTGGAAAGCATGAATCCTGGGATATGCCTGAAATGATCACTTCCATGTCAATCAGGGAACAGGGGGGACTTCTTATAGCCTCCCATCATGGTTTGAACCATTTTAATTTTAACGATGAAGGGCTCGTTCGCTTTTTTGAACCTGAAAAAGACCAACCTGGGAACCGTTGCAATGATGGTGCATCAGACCGCAAGGGGAGATTCTGGTTTGGTACCATGCAGAATAATATTTCTTCTGAATCAACAAATATCGCATTGGAAAAAAGCAGTGGCTCCCTCTACCGTTACGATCCGGACAACAGTCTTCACGTAATGGAATCAGGAATCGGAGTTTCCAATACTCTGGCATGGAGTCCACAAAACGATATTCTTTACTTTACAGACACGCTCACAGGATGGATCTGGGCTTATGATTATGATCATGAATCAGGAAGTATCAGTAATCGGAGGAATTTCGCCCAGTCTGACCGCGGTTATCCGGATGGCTCAACAGTAGATGCTGAGGGAGGGCTTTGGAGTTGCAGGTGGGAAGGAGGGTGCGTTATTCGGTTTGCTCCTGACGGTAGCATTGATCAGGTGGTTGAAGTCCCTGTGCAGCGTGTGACAAGTTGTACTTTTGGAGGAAAAAATCTTGATACGCTTTACATAACTACAGCACGTTGGGACATGACTGAAAAGGAGATTTCAGAGGACCCTACTGCGGGCAGTCTTTTTGCTGCGGTACCAGGAGTAAGGGGTTTGCCAGATTCAAGATTTGCTGGTTGATTTGATTTTCATGAAATGGTTCATTTTTAACTTAAAACAAGAACATCCATGCTAAATCAAGATCAGATTAATCAATATCGTGAACAGGGGTTTACGGTCTTTCCAGATTTCCTGGATTCGAAACAAGTTCAGGAATTCAAGGAAGAAACAGAATCGCTGACCTCAGGGAATACTTTAAAAAATCATGATGTCTCCAAAATGGAAATGGAGAAGGATCAAGTTCCAGAAGGAACCAAAGTTCGCAGGCTTTATGAGCCCTGTACCTATTATCCGGTTTTCCGGGATTATTCAGAATCTCCCAAAATGCTTGAATGCATTGAGTCTCTTATAGGCCCCAACATCATTTGTCATTATAGTAAACTCAATATGAAACCTCCAAAAATCGGAGCTATTGTAGAGTGGCATCAGGATTTATCTTACTATCCTTTGACTAATAGAGATTCACTTGCAGTTTTACTGTATCTTGATGATGCAACCAATGAAAATGGATGTCTGAAGATCCTTCCTAATTCCCACAAAGAACCTTTAATGGATCATTCAAAAGATGGACTGTTTCATGGGTTGATTACTGAGGATTTTGATACGAGCAATTCAATTGATATTGAGGGAAAAGCTGGAACAGCCATTTTTATGAATTGTATGACGCCTCATTCCTCTAATCAAAATAGATCTCCTTTCCCAAGACGTACATTAATTGTGAGTTATCGTTCATCAGATGCTTATCCTATTTTAATTAATAATAGAGATAAAACTCCTGAAAAATTTGCAAGATTGGTCAAAGGGAAGGAGTTAAGTAATGCACGATTTACCATGGATTATTTTCCCATACCTAAATATAGAGAGGATTTAATCTCTCTCTACCAATTGCAGGAAAAGGCGAGGAATGGTGCTTTGTAATTCATTAAATTGACTGAAATATCCTGGTTTTATTGTAGTAAAAAGTACTATTTGGATATTCAGAATTCTTTTAGCATCCTCTAGTTGAGATTTATTTTAAATGTTCCGAGTGAAAATTAATGTGATCTCGGATAAATGATGCAATAAAATAGTAACTATGATCATAACCTTCCTGCATGCGGAAGGTGGCAGGATAATTTCTGCTGGCACAGGTTGCTTCAAATTGTTTGTAGCTCAATTCCCTCTCCAGGAAATCATCGGCTGATCCCTGGTCGATCAGCATCGGAATACTCATTTCACTGATCTTCATCAGTTCATTGGCATCGTGTTTCTGCCATTCTTCCCGATTCTCACCCAAATAAGCAGTAAAGACCTTCTCTCCCCAGGGACAGAGAGTGGGAGCACAGATGGGTGCAAATGCTGAAACAGAGCGGAAACGCTGCGGATTTTTCAACGCGAGTGTCAAGGCACCGTGCCCTCCCATCGAATGTCCGAAGATTCCCTGACGATCTTCCTGAATTGGAAAATGTTCTTGAATCACTTTTGGTAATTCCTGGATGATATAATCCTCCATCCGATAGTGAGTAGACCATTTTTCCTGGGTTGAATTGATGTAGAAACCGGCTCCGGTTCCCAGGTCGTAATCTTCATCTTCTCCATCAATGCCAGCCCCGCGTGGGCTGGTATCCGGAGCTACGAGCATCAGTCCATGTTCCGACGCGAATTGCTGTGCCCCGGCTTTGGTGATGAAGTTTTCATGGGTGCAGGTCAGTCCAGAAAGCCAATACAACACCGGCACCTTTCCCGATTCTGCTTGTGGTGGAAGGTAGACTGAACATTTCATGATGCCACCACAGCTTTCGGAAGAGTGGCTGAACATTTTTGTCCATCCTCCGAAAGATCGGTTCGAAGCAAAGATTTCCATAACCGGATTGAATTAAAGTTTTGTGTGGAAATTAAAAATGAATGACGGATCGGATACTCTTGCCTTCATGCATCAAATCAAACGCTCTATTAATGTCTTCTAGAGGCATCGTATAAGTGATGAATTCATCAACCTTCAGTTCCCCACGCAGGTATTGTTCCACGTAGCCTGGAAGCTGCGAGCGCCCTTTGACCCCGCCGAAGGCAGAGCCTTTCCAAACCCTTCCAGTGACCAGTTGAAAGGGACGGGTGCTGATCTCCTGGCCTGAACCAGCAACTCCAATGATCACCGATTCCCCCCACCCTTTATGGCAGCATTCCAATGCGGAGCGCATCAAATCCACATTGCCTACACATTCGAAAGAATAATCGACTCCTCCATTGGTCAGTTCGACGACCACTTCCTGGATCGAAGCATCATGATCCTTGGGATTGACGAAATCAGTAGCACCCAGCGAGCGAGCGAATTCCTCTTTATCCGGGTTTACATCAATTGCGACGATTCTTTTTGCTCCAGCCATGACCGCACCTTGAATGGCTCCAAGCCCGACTCCACCAAGACCAAAAATGGCGACCACCGAACCTGGCTCGGCCTTCGCGGTATTTAGAACGGCTCCTATCCCTGTAGTGATTCCGCATCCCAAGAGGCAAACTTTTTCCAAAGGTGCTTCAGTGCTGATTTTTGCCACTGCGATTTCAGGAAGTACGGTGTACTCAGAAAAAGTGGAGGTACCCATGTAGTGGAAAACTTGTTTGCCTCCAGATGAAAACCGTGAAGTCCCATCGGGCATCAACCCTTGTCCCTGAGTGGAACGAATGGCTTGGCAAAGGTTTGTTTTTCCTGAGGTACAGAAATTACATTTCCCGCATTCAGGAGTATAGAGTGGGATGACCTGATCTCCGACGGAAACTGAATTAACTCCAGAACCGATTTCTTCAACAACGGCGCCTCCTTCATGGCCTAGTACGGAAGGGAAAATGCCTTCAGGGTCTGCTCCAGAAAGTGTGAAGGCATCGGTATGACAGACTCCGGTTGCGATATTTCGTATGAGTACTTCACCTTCTTTGGGGCCTTCCAGATCAATTTCCATCACTTCAAGAGGTTTGCCTGCTTCCCAGGCAACAGCAGCACGTGTCTTCATAAAATTCTTTTCAGGTTGAGGTTGAGATTTCGTTCCAGGTTTGCCTTAGCCATTTGACACAGGCCAACGAATTTTCAAAAATCGAATACTTAGCACCACCTCCATAGTCTGGATGCGGTATGAACTCAGTGGAGACCGTACTGAGCTTGCTTTCAGAATTCGATGAATGGTAATGCATCAATTGTCTTAAAACTTCTTTCCATGGCTCCAAGAGCGATTCATCCCATTCGCTGTGCCATTGACCAGGTTCAGGTTCTATAAAAGGATACTGAATTCCGCGGCCCATGGTGTCTTTGGGATGTTGTGAAACAAGTCCTTCAAGGCTTGGGTGATGCTGCCATACATTTCTCGGATTGTTTGGCACCGCAGCTCGTGCGTGACAGTGCCTGACAAAACCACGCTGGATCCACTTTCCACATACATGGTCTTCCTGGAAAGGGTCGAGGATTAATTCTCCTTTTTCAATCGATTCACGAATATTGAAAACTTCCTGTTCACGAGGATTGTCGATTTTGAAAATGACGTGCGAGTGATCTAAGGTCATAAGGAAGGGGATGCCTCGTCGTTCTACAAGATCGGCTACTTTTTCAATTCGGCGAAAATCTTCCGACCACATGTTGACATGCACCTCAAAAGTTGGACGGCATCCGCTTTCCTCTCCTATTTCATAAGCTTTTAGGTAGATTTCCGCGACCTGCTCGTCGCTCACCAAAGAACCATCCGCATGGTCCATGATGATTTGTGTGTTGTGGACAAGGCTACCGAGACGAGCACCGAGACGAAGGTTTTCCATCAGCAATTCCTCATCTCTGCCAAGTACATAAAACCAACCCCCTGCGAGGATCGGCAGTTCGTACTTTTCGCTGCAACGATGGTATTCGTTCTCCAACTCCTTAGGAGGCGTCTTGTCAAAATAATCGTATACCCCCGATTCCTTAACCATCTTAAATTTGGTTTCCAGTGGAATCTGCGGGTCGATGTCGGTGTGCATCACCCCACTTTCGGTAATACCAAAGAGTAGATCGGTTCCCATTGTAATTTTATGAAATCAAGAAATAGTATTTATTGCGGCAATGTAACATTTGGAAGAATATCAGACAAGAGCATGAACCATTTCCGTTAGAGAAGCCCGCGTTTTGCGAGGTTTCGCATCAAGGCCCCGGTTCCGAAAGTCCATGGAGGGATTTGATCGCATGTATTGACACGATTGATCAGGGAACCAAGCAGGGGGGTTTGGATGCAGACGGTGTCGCCGACCTTGTGAGTGAATCCCTGGCCTGGTACATCTCGGTCCTGGATTGGGGCGAACATGGTGCCAAGGAAGAGCATCATGCCATCCGGATATTGATGATGTTTACCGCTACAGTGTTGGACCAGTTCTAGAGGATCCCGGCTGATTTGTTTCATGTTACTGATTCCTTCGAGTCTGAACCCCTCGGGTCCATTGACGGTTAGGCTGATATTGGCCTGACGGATATCGTCGAGTCTGAATTCCTCATCGAACAACCGTATGAAGGGGCCGATTGCACAGGAAGCATTGTTGTCCTTGGCTTTGCCGAGAAGAAGGGCACTGCGTCCTTCAAAATCCCTCAGATTGACATCATTGCCGAGAGCAGCACCAGCAACCTTGCCCTTGGAATTAACTGCCAGTACGATTTCCGGTTCAGGATTGTTCCAGTGTGATCCTGGATGGATTCCGACTTCCGCCCCTGTTCCTACGGCAGACATGGGCTGGCTTTTGGTGAAGATTTCGGCATCAGGACCAATGCCGACTTCCAGATACTGGGACCAGGCACCCTGTTTGAGCAGAACCTCTTTAACCTTCATTGCAGAATTAGAACCCGGTTGGATGTCAGCTAGGTTGTCGCCGATCAGTCCGCTGATCTGTTTACGAATCTGTTCTGCCTTGGTCCAGTCTCCTCGGGCCTGTTCCTCGATCACCCTTTCGAGCATGCTTGAGACAAAGGTCACTCCACTGGCCTTAATCGCCTGCAGATCGCAGGGAGCTAAAAGCCAGGGTTTTGTGGGATCACGATTTTCATCAGGTGTGTTGCACAAAAGATCTTCAAGAACCCCGATGAAATCAAGTCCGGAGCATTCGCGAACGGTACTGGCAGGATCTTCCAATTCCAGCAATTCACTGATGGTCGGAGAATGGGGTGCGAGATCATAGACTTTTTTATCAGCGATCCAGACAGGTGAGGGACCTTCAGGGTTTCCAGGGATCCAGGCCCGTCCGATCAGACAGGCGGAATCTTGATCTTTTGGAAGGATTTCTTCAGTTATTAATTGCATCGTATCCATCGATAGAGGGTTTTCATTTTGTTATGAAATAATCTTTTTCCAATGAGACTTCAAATCCATTAAAGTGATGCACAAACCTGATGCATTTAAAACATGCATGGAATCCTAAGGATTTTCAATGATCACCCACTTTAATGCAAATGAAGATGAAGCAAAAACTTAGCGTTGTAGAAAATCTAAACTGCATCTGGCCGGGACATTCAATCTGTGGGGAAGGCCCTCTCTGGATTCCTGAAGAACAGTCACTTTACTGGGTCGATATCGACGGATGCAAAGCCCACCGATATCAGTTCAAAGACGAGTCGGTTCAAAGTTGGGATTTTCCAGAAAAAACGGGATGGCTGCTTCCTCGTGAAGGACGGTCCGATTTTGTAGCTGGTTGCAAATCTGGAATCTATTGCGTTGACCTGGAAAGCGGAAACCGTGAACGGGTTCTTGACCCGGAACCGGACCTTCCGGGAAACCGTTTCAACGATGCAAAGGTGGATGCAGAAGGAAGGATCTGGACCGGAAGCATGGATGATTTGGAGGAAAATGCCACGGGCTGGCTCTACCGCATCGATCCTGATTGGAGTTTTTCAAAATGGGACGGCCCCTATAAAGTTACCAATGGCCCAGCGATCACGCCGGACGGGAAAACACTGTATCACGTGGATACCTTTGGTCCGTGCATCTATGCTTTCGATAAACATTCCGATGGAAGTCTTTCCAATCGGAGGCTTTTTGCTGAACTGAAGCCAGGGGAAGGAGGCGCTGACGGACTTACAGTCGATGATGAGAATGGGGTTTGGCTGGCACACTGGGGTGGAAGCCGAATCACTCGCTTTTTCCCGGATGGCACCATCGACGGTATCCTCGAAATGCCTGTTCCTCAGGTCACCAGTTGTACTTTTGGAGGACCGGATCGAAATCTGCTGTTTATTACCACTGCAGCAAGAAACCTGGATTTGGAAGGATTCCCCTTAGCCGGAGGAGTCTTTTGTGCCAAAACCTCTGTTACAGGTCAAGCATCGCCTCGATTCAATGGATGAAAAAGTAGTCCCTGTATATCATTCATAATTTACGCGTCTCTCAATTTCATAATTCAATGTATATTTATTTTATCATATTAAATGTATATTTAAGATCATTCATTTTTTTTATAAATTCAAATAATATCTGGCATTGGCGTTTGCCATTACAAGGGATTCTTAACGAGTTAGTGGTTGCAGGATTGTTTTATCTCGTTATTGGCTTGCTATGGATAATCATCAAAAGGAAAAGAATAAGAAAATTATTTTTATTTTTATTTTCTGTTTTGTGGATAGTTATTAATTATATTAATTTTCAGTATGCTAGTACATTTAATTCATTGGTTCCAATATCATGGTTTTCAGAATTAAATAATATTACTTCTCTTGGGAATATCAATGATATTTTAATTCAAAATATTGAAACAAATATGATTTATATGATTGTAATTCCCATAATGTTTTCATTTTTTTTATTTTTTGTATCGAAAAATATTGGATTGATCTTAATAAAATATATTATTTATCCGTGTTTTTATTAAGCGTATTTTTTCAATCCTCTACATTATACGCAGATATTCATCCAAGAATTG
>CEQE01099656.1_pt1 | contig 22744 bp, 21 predicted proteins | sample 356201 | NCBI WGS metagenome assembly CEQE01 (sample SAMEA2619970, study PRJEB7988) | marine metagenome | biome: marine biome (ENVO:00000447); feature: mesopelagic zone (ENVO:00000213) & marine oxygen minimum zone (ENVO:01000065); material: "saline water (ENVO:00002010), including plankton...
ATTGGTGGCTTGCTGGTATATCGTTTCGGCGGCCGCAACTTCAACCCGACCATCGGTATCTCCGGCGTGTCCTGTATTCCAACGACGGCCAAAGTCGCGCAGAAAGAGGCGCGGGCGGCAAATAAGCACGCCATCATCCTGCCCTGGGCAATGGGAGCCAGCGTATCGGGCGTGATTTCCTCGGCCATTATCGCCGGCATCTATGTGACGTTGCTGCGATGAACCAGACAATGCGAGATAATAAAGGCTACTGGATCGGCGGTACGATAGTCGCCTTTCTTGGCGTTGCCCTGGTCAGGCTCGTCGCTCCCGAATTATCGGGCGGCTGGGCTTCGCTTGTTTTGATGTTTGGTTTCACCCTTGTCATTGCGGGTATTACGACCATCACGTTTGGTACCCAACGCAATCAATCAGAATCCTTCATCCGGATCGACAAGCAGTAAAGCTACCCCGCCAGTTCTGCCGTTAAGCGGCGGGCCAAGGCGCCAATAACCCGGCGGCGATACCACGGCGCAACCGTTGTCGTCTTCATCGGTTTTGCCTGTTTGCGCACATTGTCGCGTAATTTATCGAGGCTTTCTTCGTCCAAGGCGTCGCCGGCATAATCATCGGTGCCTTTGACGATTTGCGGGTAGGGGTTCACACCTGTCAAAGCGATTGCCAAGTCTTTAACGTTACCGTCCGCCATTTCTAATCGAACAGCCGCACCCGCCAAGGGATAATCGATCGAGCCGCGAATGCGCGCTTTTTCATAACGCGATGGACAGCCGGCCAGGGCTTTTGGCAAATGAATGACCGTCAGCAATTCACCGGGCTTGAGGGTCAAATGATCAAGGCCATCGTTCTGGTACATCTCCGCAAGTGGAATGCGCCGCGTTCCTTCCGGACCAACGAGATCAACCTCGGCTTGATAAACCAGCAAGCTCGGCGCGACATCGCCTGAGAAGGCCGCAAAACAACGCTTGCCACCGGAGGCAACGTGGCAGGTCTCGCCACGCGCTTTGAGGCAATAATCGTTGCTTTGACGCCACCATTCGCTTTGATTGTAAAACAAGCAGCGCGTATCGAGGCAGAGATTACCACCGAGCGTGCCGTATTGCTGATGAGTGATACCAGCAACGGCAGCAGCAGCTTCGGCAACCGCCTGATAGTTGCTGACGATATGTTCGTTACCGGAGACTTCCTTGAGCGTCACGCCAGCGCCAATATGAAGACCTTCTTTGTCTTCTGTGATGGCTTTAAGCTCTGTGACAGCGCTAAGGTCGATCAAATTTTCCGGCTGCTCGATACCGCGCCTGACATTGACGATCATATCGGTGCCACCGGCGACATACAGCGCTGCAGTATTTTCACTGTGCAGCTTGACGGCTTCCGCAGCGCTTTCCGGACGGTGAAGTTGAAAGTTAGGCATATATTCCATTATTCAGCTGCCTCTTTGTTTGATGTGCTGTTTTCGACGAGTTCCATCAGACGATCCGGCGTCACCGGCAAATCCAGTGGCCGGACGCCAAGAGCATCAGTGACCGCACTGACGAAGGCAGGGATGAAACTTACCAATGACGTTTCCCCGGCTTCCTTGGCGCCAAACGGCCCGTGCGGATCAACGCTCTCGATAATGCCAACTTCAATCGGTGGAGATTCGATAATCGTCGGTACCTTGTAATCCAGCATGCTATTCGTAATACCGAGCCCGTTAACGTATTCAGTGCCCTCCGAGATCGCCTGGCCCATGCCCATCCAGACCGAGCCTTCAATCTGACCTTCGACGGCGAGTGGATTGAGCGCTTTGCCGACATCCTGGGCCGCCCAAACTTTCTCGACCGTGATTTCAAAAGTTTCCGGATCAATGCTGACTTCGACGACTTGTGCCGCATAGGCATAGGCCATGCTGCCGCTGATGGCGCCGCCACGGTATTTCTTGGTGCCCCAGGATTCGGGCAGGGTATCGAAATTACCTTTGGCGGTAATGGTGCCTGTTCCGACGAGAGCCTCTTTGACAACCTCATTAAACGTCAAGCCTTCGTCTTGCGTGCCAGCGCGATAAACTTCACCGAGACACTCGACATCTTCCGGTTTGACTTCCAATTTTTTGGCGGCAGCTTCGATCAGGATATTTTTAAGATTAGTCGCCGCATCTATTGACGCATTGCCAACCATATAAGTGACCCGCGATGAATAGGAGCCGTTGTCTTTTGGCGTAAACTTGCTGTCGCTGGTGAGGCTTTGAAAGCGGGACATATCGACGCCCAGCACTTCTGCCGCACATTGGGTCGCCATGGTGGTTGAGCCTTGGCCAATTTCCGGCGCGCCGGTAAGCAGAGTAATGGAGCCATCCCAATCGAGCTTGAGATGAACGGTCGCATGCGGCTCACCTGACCAGTTAACCGGCTTCGAAGCGCCACTCGGATAGTGACCGCAGGCGATACCAAGACCTTTGTAAGGTCCCATTTTGCCTTTGCGCTTTTTCCAGTCACTGGCTTTCTCAACCCAATCGAGACATTCAGGCAAGCCGTAGGAATTAATAAACATCTCGTTGAGGGTTTCGTATTTTGGTCCTTGCAGTAAGTTCTTGCGCCGGATTTCAAGCGTATCTATACCAAGTTCGTCGGCCATTTTGTCGAGCAGACTCTCGAATGCATAGCGGACATTAGTAACGCCATGCCCACGCATAGCACCGCAGGGTGGGGTGTTGGTCAAAACCCGGAAGCCTTTGTAGCGAACGGCCGGTAAATCGTAGAGGCCGAACATCATGCCACCGGCATACAATATCGTGACAATTCCATAACCGCTATAGGCACCGCCGCGCTGGATCGCTTTGAAATCAACGGCGGTAATCATGCCGTCTTTGGTGAGGCCGATCTTTATCTCGACATCCGTTTCCGGTCGGCCTCGATGGGTGATGAAGGATTCTTCCCGGCTAACAACTATGCGTACCGTGCCGCCAGCAGCCCGCGCTACGAGCGCGCAGATTAGTTCGACATTCAAACATTCTGTCCGGCAACCAAAGCCGCCACCGACAAATGGCTTGATCATGCGAATTTGGCTTTCTTCCATCTTCAATATCTTCGCCAGCATCAAATGACCGTAATAGGGGACTTGTGTACTGGCGTGAACCGTCATGAAATCCCGAGTTGGGTCATATTCAGCGATAGCTGCATGCGGTTCCATCTGTGCCTGAGCGATCTCGGTACAATTAAACGTTTCTTCCATTATGAGATCGGCAGCTTCGAATCCTTCGTCAACTTCACCGAGATCATAATCAACTTCCCGCTCAATATTGCGCTCACGGTTATCATGGATATTTACGACACCTTCGGCCATGGCCTCCTGCGCGGTGGTATATGACGGCAGTTCCTTGTATTTAAACTTGATTAAATCAATCGCTTTTTGCGCGGTTTCAACATCAATTGCCGCAACGCAGGCCACCGGCTCACCTTTGTAGCGTACTTTTTCACGGGCCAGCGGGTACTCAAAACGGGCAATCGGCAGGATGCCATAGGCTTCATCCGTTTCATCGCCGGTAATAACGGCTTTCACGCCAGGCAAGGCTTGAGCAGCCGAAATATCAACATCAATGATTTCAGCATGCGCGACTGGGCTTCTGAATATCCGGCCAATCAGGCAATCGCTCGGCATAAAATCAGCTGAATACTGAGCTTTGCCAGCAACTTTTTCCGGGCCGTCGACCAGCGGCGTTGGCACGCCAATGGTTTTAGTTGGCTTGATCTCGTTCATGCCGCTTTTCCTTTCGAGCCTAATTCATCGATTGCAAATTGCACGGCCTCGATAATTTTTACATAACCGGTGCAGCGGCAAAGATTGGCGGCCAGACCTTGGCGAATTTCATCTTCGCTGGGGTTCGGGTTTTCTCTCAGCATTCCTTCCGCCGCCATGATCATGCCCGGGGTGCAAAAGCCGCATTGGGTGCCAAGCTTTTCATGAAAACCGCGTTGCAAGGCAGACAGCCGATTTTGTTCCGCGAGAGCCTCAATCGTTTCGATCTCCGCTTCCTGGCAGGTTGCAGCTAATCGCAAGCATGCATGCTGTGGCACGCCGTCGATCAAGACAGTGCAGCAGCCGCATTCGCCACCATCGCAGCCAATTTTGGTGCCGGTGAGACCGATCTCTTCGCGCAGATAATCTGCCAACAAAAGATTGTCTTTAACGACGTCGTCGCGTTCTTTGCCATTAACAGTGCAATGGAGGAGAGTTTTGTTTCGTTTTTCACTCATAATAATTTTCCATAATAAAAAAATTAGGCCTCATCTGGATTCGCATGAGCAAGCAAAATCGATTGATCCACCCCAGCCGATAGACCTGCGGGGTTACTTGCTAAATTATCGTGCCAATCGGCAAATATTTCATTGAGCTTGGTCAATCCGGTTTTTCGCACCCGACCATAGCCGCGCGCCATGATGGCGAGATTAGAAGTCCGAATGGCAAGGTCATTATCAACAGCAGCAGTTTTGGCGACTGCATCCAGCCATTGCTCAATGGCTTCCTGTTCCTCAAGATATTGCGCGGATTTCGACCGCAAAGGTTTAAGCGCTGCCATGAATTTAAGCATGGCGTAACCAGTGAATGAACCGGTTTGAATATGCAGCGCGATGCCGTTGCCGAGATTTGGCACCAGCCAGCTAAGGCTCTTGGGTAAGGCGCTTAAGAATTCATCGCGGCCCGGTTTAAAATAGTCTGTAACTTTAAGCGGCACGCCGGCATCAACACCGAGTTCTGCCCTGATTTGTGAAAGTCGTCCGGGACGCGTTTTCAGTTGGCCGACGCGAATGACATCTTCATAGCTCATCCAGCGGGCGAGGTGGCTGGCAACTTCACTGGTAAGCTTTTTGTTTTCACCCGTATCGACGTCGCACACGGTTTTCAAGCGCGTTAGGTACAGCTGTGCGTAGGCTTCGTTTTGGTAATCGATCAAGCGCGCAATGCCGTAGCCAATAATGTCGTGGGTAGAGGCCGGGAAGGCGGCAATATCAGATGTAAAGGATTCAGGAGCGGCATTATGAGTGAGGCCGCCTTCAGTGGAAGTCGGCTGAGGATCCGCATCGGCGGCTTTCAGACCAATGTCAAAACCCGCTATATTGCTCTCAACCGCCACACCTTTTTCAGTTATTGATGCCCGGCATTCTTCAGCGGTAAGTGGCAGAATGCCAGTGCCGATAATTGCGCCAAACGCGATCGCATTGCCGCGGGCGGCAGTACCGGCTGAAAGCGCTTTCACATCCAGTTGGATAAGATTTTTAGTCGCCTTACCGAGGGCTTCAATAATCGGTGCGGCATCAATGCGGCCATCACCGGCCGATACCTTTTCGGCCGTTGAATAAACCCGCTCGGTCGCCGTGATGACCGTTGTGCAATCAGTGACAAAGCCGCGTTCAATGGCGCGACCGGCTTCGGTCGGCTCCATCGCAATCATCAGATCGAGATCGCCTGAAGCCGGGAAAAACGTGAAAATCGGCTGGGCTGGTGGATTTTTTTCCGGAAACAGCTCGAAATAATATGTCGTCGCGCCAGTCCGTTGAGCGACACCCGGAGTAGAGGTGGCCTGCGCCGGATAGCCTGCCCGCTTTGCCGCATCGACCAGCCAATCAATAAGCACGCCACCGCCTTGGCCGCCAAGTGCACCGAGCAACAAGCAAACCGGCCGATCAATTGTTGAGGTGACTTTAATCTCGTTCATCACTTTGCTCCCATCATCGACAAGAGGGAGCGGTTAATCGCCGAGCTAAATTGACGGAGAACGCCAGCATTCTGAATGGCTTCCGCTTTATAGAACGAGGGGCAAAGCTGCGCTGCATGGGCAACCTCGCCGCAATTGCCGCAGGCGACGCAGGTTTCGTCGACATGAGCAACCGGCGTTGCTTTCAAGGGGTCAGCACTTTGTTTCAAGGTGAGGGATGGGCAACCGCTTAACCGCATGCAGGAGTGATCGCCGGTGCAAACTTCCTCATCGACGCCGAATTTTTCGTGGGCGACACGCTGGCCGGCTTTGAGGGCCGCTGCCTTGGCCGGTTTTTCCCGGCGTTGACGGGCCAGCATGCATTCATTGTTTGAAATGACGACGCGCAAACCATCACCGCGCGCATTCATGGCCTCCCGGAGCACGTCAATCGTTGCTTCCAGACTGTAAGAATTGACATGCTTGATCCATTTGACACCAACGCCTTTGAGCGCATCTTCTATCGAAAGGAGAGACGCCATACCGCGTGGCGTGGCGCCGGTCGACGGCACTTTGTGCTGACCGGTTGCTGCCGCATAGCCATTATCCAATATAACCAACACTGAATCGTATTTGTTCCAGCGCGTATTGACGACGCCTGAGGTAAAACCGTTATGCCAGAAACCGCCATCACCCATGACAGCGACATTAGGCTGATCGAGCGCTGGGCCAATAGCGCCACTGCTGGCCAGGCTTAAGCCATAGCCCAAAACCGTATTACCGACATTGAAGGGGGGCAGGGAGCCAAACAGATTACAACCGATATCCATCGAAATATGAAATTTGCCACGTTCTTTCATCAGCAGTTTTAACGCCGCCATGATTGGACGCTCCGGGCAACCGGTACAAAAAGAAGGCGGGCGCGGCGGCATCGGACCGGGCAGATAAGATTGTGCCTGCTGGGTCTTCGCTTGGATTACAGTGTTTTTGTCGAGGGCGGTTTTGCCGATATCTTCCGGGCCTTCCTCGGCGAGATATTGCGCCACACCTTCGCGCACGACATTGGATACATATTCACCCGCCATCGGCAGCATATCTTTGCCGTGGACGCGGCAATCGAGCTGTTTGCGGTGGGCGATTTCGGCGATCTGAGTTTCGATGTAGTTCGGATTGCCTTCTTCGACGATTAGGACGCTGTCTTTGTCGTTCATAAAATTAACGATCTCATCCGTTACCAGTGGATAGACCATATTCATGCAATAGACCGGAATATCAGAATTGCCGAAGGCATCGGCGGCGCCTAATCGCTGCAGTGCCCGCATCACAACAGTATAAGTGCCGCCTTGGGTAATGATGCCCAAACGGCCACCCGCGCCGGGAAAAACCTCATTGATGTTATTTTCCTGGGCGTATTTCGCCGCCGCCGGAAGACGCTCTTCAAACTTGGCTATTTCATGCTGATAAGACGCTGGCGGCAGAACAATCTTGGAGACGTCGTATATCTGTTCAGGAATTGGATTGTTGGCATTGAACTCGGCAATCTTGTTGTCTTTGGTGATAAAACTGCCGGTCAAATGACAGGCCCGAATGCGCATATTTAGAAAGACCGGCATGTTGGAGGCTTCCGATATTTCGAAACAATGCTCGGTTAGATCAACCATGCGTTCCATATCATAACGCGGGTCCATCAGCGGGATCGAAGATTTCATGGCAAAGGTATAGGTGCGCTCCTGCATGATTGAGGAGCCCTCGCCATAATCGTCACCGAGGATGATCAGCGAGCCGCCTTTGACACCGGTTGAGGCTAAATTCGATAACGCGTCAGAGGCGACATTAGTGCCGACCACAGATTTCCAGGTAACGGCGCCGCGTAATGGATAGTGGACGGAAGCGCTCAGCAGTGAGGCGGCCCCCGCTTCGGAAGCCGATTGCTCATAGGTGATGCCCATCGGCTCAAGGATTTCGTCGCTGGCATCGGCCAGCACATCGATCAAATGCGACATCGGTGCGCCGGGATAGCCACCAACATAAGAGACGCCGGATTGGAGCAGGGCTTTGGTGACGGCAAGGATACCCTCACCATGAAACTCCTCACCCTTCCCTAGGGTAAGTTTTTGAATTTCCTTAGTGAAGGAGCGCTCGCCGCCTTGTGTGACCCGCGCTAATGCTGTGCCACCATCCATATGTTGATCTCACACCTAATTCTTGTTTTTGTCCCAAAACCAAATATTGTTTGGTAATCGAACAATAATGCGTAATATATGGGACGACCCGGTAGGACACAACATATTTTGATACAAATTCGATCATTTCACCGTAAAAAATAAGGTTATTTCTTTTTAGACATGAAAATCCCTTATACCAAACGCCGCCGCCTGTTGTGGGGTGATTGCGATCCCGCCGGGGTCCTCTACACGCCTAACGCTTTCCACATCGGCATGGAAATAATCGAACATTGGCTGGTTGAGTTGATCGGTCATGATTGGATTGCGCTACATATTGAATTAGGTTTAGACACACCGACGGTTCGGCTGAACAGTGAGTTTATGCGTGCAGTTCGCGCTGGCGATGAAATTGAACTCAGGCTAACAATTAAAAAACTCGGTGGATCGTCGATTAATTATATTGTAGAGGCTTTCAATGAAGCGGAGCAGCTATGCTTTAAAATTGATCAAGTTTCTTGTTTTGTCGGAGCCGTGGAATTTGAACCGGTCAGAATCCCTGAAGAGATCAGAGAAAAAATTGCTGCATATTGTGCAGCTTGTGACGAATTAGCTGAAAATGAGGAATAATTAAATGAGCAAGGAAGCGTTTCAGGAACTGGTGCAAACTGTAACCAGCGCGATTGCGGGAAAGCCTCTTGATAAGGCGCTGGCAGCGGAATTGAACGACCAGATTCCCACCGGCAGCGATACTTTTAAAAACATTCAGTCAGCCTGTGAGGCCGCGATTGTGGAAGGCTGGATGTGCGATCAGGAATATGGCGGCATTAAATTTGGCCGTGTGATCAAAGATATTGATGGCTTCAGCGTTGATGTCGTGCATATGGCTGACGTCGTTGGCCCGCATCACCGTCATCCAAAAGGTGAAATCGATCTCATCATGCCAATCGAAGGCGAGGCAAAGTTTGATAATCATGGCGCCGGGTGGGTGGTCTATGGACCGGATACAGCGCACAATCCGACCGTGACCGAAGGTACTGCGTTGGTGCTCTATCTATTGCCGGATGGAGAAATTGAGTTTACGGGACAATGATCCTTTATGGTGACTTTGACTTTGGTCAATTATTAAAGCTTGGTTTTCTCGTAGATATTATTTAATCCAAATACACTTATCGTAATAATCAGCGAAATCGGAATATATTATAGCTTGATGGGCTAAATTCTAATCGTTGCAAGGGTGATAATTTGGAACTAAAGTTCGGGTCTGAATAATTTAGACTTGAACTAAATGCGAAAATTTACGCCTTTTAGCCCCATATTTCGATCACAAAAAAGGGTGTTATTTTTCAACGGATTGCTCCAATTGTGCGAGCAAAACCTTAACGGGAGAGTATGATATGTTTAAGAAAATCCTATTGGCTGCACCCATGGCAGCCTTGCTTGCGGTGCCAAATGTCGAGGCGGCCGATAAAATTAAAGTCGGTGTCGTTTTGACGCTGACAACGCCGGCTTCGATTATGGGTAGACAAATGAAGGCCGCGTATGAAGTTGCTTATGATCATTTGGGCGGTAAAATGGGCGGTAAAGATTTCGAACTTATCTTCGAAGATGATGGGCTCAAACCGAATATTGGTAAGCAAAAAACCGAAAAACTCGTCAAAAAAGACAAAGTTGACTTTTTGACCGGCTATATTTGGTCGCACGTTATGGGCGCTTCCGCGCCGGTTGCTCTAAAAGCCGGAAAAATCTTCGTCAGCGCCAATGCCGGACATTCACTTTACGCCGGTAAAAAATGTCATAAAAATTTCTTCAACGCTGCTTGGGAAAATAGCCAAAACCCCATGGCAATGGGATCTTTGCTCAATAAACGCGGTGTGAAAAATCTTTATGTATTGTCCTTGAACTATGCGGCCGGCAAACAAATGGTTGCCGGTGTTGAGCGTACTTTCAAAGGTAATATTGTTGGTAAAGATTTGGTGCCGACGAGCCATAAAGACTGGTCTGCTGAAATCGCGAAAGTTAAAGCAGCCAAGCCGGATGGTGTTTTTGTATTCTATCCAGGTGCTTGGGGATTGGCTTTCTTTACCCAATACAAACAGGCCGGCTTGGATAAAACGACGCCGGTCTACAGCGTGTTCTCAGTCGATGGTGCTAATCTGCCGGTATATCAAAAGCGTAAAATGAAGCAACTCATCGGGACGTTTAATACGATGTTCTGGGCGCCCGATTTACCCAACGCCACCAACAAGCGTTTTGTTGCTGATTTCGCTAAAAAATACAAAGGCCAAATCCCCTCACATTACGCCGCTCAATCCTACGACAGTCTGATGTTGATCGCGGCCGGCGTAAAGGCGGCTGGCGGAGATGCCAAAAATACCGACGCTGTGCGCAAAGGTATGGAAGCGGCTGATTTCTCATCAGTTCGGGGCAAAATCAAATTTGGCAAGAACCATTTCCCGGTTCAGAACTTCTATTCCCGCCAGGTCATTAATAAAGGCGGCAAATGGCAGATGTCCCTTCGCGAGACAGTTGTTGAAGATCATGCTCCAGTGATGTCTAATGAGTGCAAACTCTAATCATTAGAGTTATAAGGTATTAATGTTGCGGGGACGCATCAGCGTCCCCGCAATCAATTTAGAAACAGGGCAACGAAGAAATATAAATGAATTACGTTCTTTTAGCAGAACAATTTTTTAACGGCTTTCAGCTTGGCATAATATTATTCCTGGTGGCCGCCGGATTGACGCTGATTTTTGGCATTATGGATTTGGTCAATCTGGCCCATGGCACGCTTTATATGTTTGGCGCTTTTTTTGCCGCAACTTTTGTCTTGCTCACAGATTCCTTGATATTGGGGATGATAATCGCCCTGCCCGTGATGTTGGTTGCTGGCATTCTGCTAGAGCTTACCGTTCTGCGAACGCTGTATGAACGCAATCATCTGGATCAAGTTTTAGCGACATTTGGATTGATTATATTCTTTAACGAATTTTTCCTAATCGCCTGGGGCCCCGAAGGAACCGGCATCAATTTGCCGCCCTATCTTTCAGGCATAATATTATTACCGGGCGGTATCACGGTGCCGGAATACCGCATGGTTATTATCGTAAGTGGCCTATTGGTAGCGTTATTCTTATATCTCCTGGTATCAAAAACACGGATCGGCATGCTCATCCGAGCCGGCGCCTCAAACCGTGAAATGGTCGGTGCTCTTGGTATCAACATTAAGCTGCTATTTACTCTGGTGTTTGGCCTTGGGGCGGTGCTCGCCGGTTTTGCCGGTATGATTATCACGCCAATCACTCAAGCCGAAAGTGGTATGGGTGAAAGTATCTTAATCTTGGCATTTGTTGTTATTGTGATCGGTGGTATCGGCTCAATTAAAGGTGCCTTTATCGCGGCAATCTTAACCGGTCTGATCGATACAATGGGCCGCTCTTTCATTGATGTTGCGCTGTTACAGATTATGAATGCGGTGGCAGCCGAAACCGCTGGACCGGCAATTTCATCGATGTTGATTTATATTTTGATGGCCGTCATTTTGGCGATTAAACCGAGCGGATTGTTCCCGCCTAAAGGGGCGTGAGAAAACCGCAATGAATTTAGCAATACTTAAGACGCCCCGCGGAATTTATAATTCCATCCTTATTTTACTGTGCATCTTTATGCCTCTCATTGCGCCGGCGATCGAGCAGGAATTCTTTACCGATGTCTTTGCCCGTATTATGATCGTGACGATCGCGGCCATCAGTCTGAATTTGATCATGGGCTACGGCGGCATGATCAGCTTTGGCCACGCTGTGTTTATCGGGCTTGGTGGCTATGCGGTCGGTATTTTTGCCTCGCACGGCATCGAAAGCGCTTATATTCAGTGGCCGGTCGGAATTTTAGTGAGCGGAATATTTGCGCTGATAATTGGCGCGATCAGCCTCAGGACCCGCGGTGTTTATTTCATCATGATCACCCTCGCTTTTGCGCAGATGATTTATTTCCTCAGTGTGAGCATCGAGAAATATGGCAGCGATGACGGCCTCACAATTGATGCCCGTAGCGATTTCGGCATACCGTTCTTTGACCTCAACGATGCCATGACCATGTACTACACGGTGTTTGTTTTGATGGCAGGCTGCTTATATCTCAGCTATCGCATCATAAATTCGCGCTTTGGCCGGGTGATGCGGGCGGCAAAGTCCAATGATGAACGTATGCATACCATTGGCTACCCGACTTTTGGCTACAAACTAACTGCTTTCGTGATTGCCGGCATGATGGGTGGTTTGTCCGGCTTATTGTCAGCAAATTTTGAAGATTTTGTCAGTCCCGACATGATGTTCTGGACGGTTTCTGGCGAGCTGATTTTCATGGTTGTACTGGGTGGCATGGGTACCATCATGGGACCATTAGGTGGCGCCATTATCTTTTTGTTTTTGTCGGAAGTGCTCTCCAATATTACCGAAGCCTGGCATTTAATATTTGGCCCATTCCTTATTCTCGTGGTGCTATTTGCCCGCGGCGGGGTCGAAGGCTTTTTTGCTAAATTTGAGAAACGCGATGACTGATATTGTATTAAAAGTCGAAAATCTGGTGAAGAATTTTGGCGGTTTGGTCGCCACTGATTCATTAAATCTCGAAGTCGAACAAGGTGAGATTCATGCCGTGATCGGCCCCAACGGCGCTGGTAAAACAACGCTTATTCATCAGCTTTCCGGCATGCTTAAACCGGATGATGGCTCGATCCATTTTGATGGTCAGGAGATAAGCAATATGTCACCTGCCAACCGCTGTCACGCGGGTATGGTGCGGTCCTATCAGATTACATCGATCTTCAAGGATTTCTCGGTTTTAAATAATGTTGCGATGTCTATTCAGGCTCAGGAGGGCCACAGTTTTCGCTTCTGGCGGAATGCTGATAAGGATGTTGAATTAGCCGGTAAGGCGATGGCAATTCTGGAAGAAATTGGTTTGCAGGAACGGGCCGGCGTGTTGGCTGATAATTTAGCCCATGGCGAACAACGCCAATTGGAAATCGCGATGGCGCTCGCGACATCGCCGAAACTGCTGCTGCTGGATGAACCGATGGCGGGAATGGGCCCGGAGGAATCATCGCGTGTCACCAAACATCTCAATTCGATGAAAGGCCGCTACACCATGCTTCTGATTGAGCATGATATGGATGCAGTGTTTGCGCTGGCTGACCGCATAACCGTATTGGTTTACGGTCAAGCCGTTGCCTGTGGCACACCACAAGAAATTCGCAGCAATGCTGAAGTTCGCCAAGCCTATCTGGGAGAAGACTGATGGCTGAACTGCTGCGAGTCGAAAATATTGAAAGCTCTTATGGCGCCTCTCAAGTTCTGTTTGGCCTTTCGCTGGAAGTCGGGATTGGCGAAGTTGTGACGCTGCTGGGGCGTAATGGTATGGGAAAAACGACGACCATTCGTTCCATTATGGGCCTGCTGCATCCGCACGCGGGTGAGATCCATCTTAAAGGGCAGGCAATCCAAGGTGAGCCATCTTATAAGGTGGCTCAAGCTGGACTTGGTCTGGTGCCGGAGGGCCGTCAGATATTTCCCAATTTGAGCGTTTGGGAAAACCTGGTGGCGACAGCGTCCAATCGGAGCCAGTTAGCTGATCCATGGACAGTCGATAAAGTTTTCGAATTATTCCCACCCTTGGCCGAACGGCAGACCAATGCAGGAAATCAATTGTCGGGCGGTGAACAGCAGATGCTCGCTATTTCCAGAGCCCTTATGACCAATCCTGATCTGCTGATTCTCGATGAAGCTACCGAAGGCCTGGCGCCGCTCATTCGCGATGATATTTGGCGCGTCCTGGAGCAACTCAAGGCAGCCGGTCAATCTATCCTGGTGATTGATAAAAACGTTGATGCCCTGACGCGGATAGCTGACCGTCATTATATTATTGAGAAAGGTAAAGTCGTCTGGTCAGGAAATTCGGATGAGCTTCAGCAGAATGAAGATTTACAGCACCGGTATTTAGGTGTGTAAAATTGCTGTTTGGCGCAAATAATCGCTTGAAATTTAGGTCCTGAATTCTCAAATAATATAAATAACAAGCGTGGATCTAAAAATTTTATCAATGAATAACACCGCTCAACAGCAGCCTACCGGTGAAGGTAGGTTTGATGCAAAATTCTGGCAACTCGAGTCGTATAAGCATCCGGGACAGCAGTTTTATTACTGTTCGCCGGCCTTTATTGCCGCAGATGGAACAGCAATAGTTGGCGATGATTTTTTAATGGCCGGCAGTGAAGAGCGCGTATTAGATCAAAAATTAATCTCGCACAATATTTTTGGCACCATTCGGTTGGTGGCAAATTTTCTTCACGAATGCAAATTAAAGGGAGAAGAAGCGAAGGTAGTTGTGCCGCTAAACGCCACTGCCGTGAGCGTAGAAACCGTGGCAGTTGATTTTGCCGATACCTGCCGGGAATACTTTGCCGATATCAGTGACCAAATAATATTTGAAATGGTCAATTTCCCAGACAAATTTACGATCGATTATCTTGATCATATAGGTATTTTAGTGTTTCCGTTCTGCCAGGAATATATCGCCCGGCCGAGTCCGGCATGGACAAATTTTACTATCTTCGCCAACTGTAATTTCCAAGGTGTGAGCTTCGATCTGAAAAACAAGCCATGGCCATCCGATAAAATTCGGCCCCATCTGGAAAAATTTTGCCAATCGGCCAGCCTTAACCGCCTGACACCGTATCTAATGGGCGCAGCGTCGCCTGATATTCAAGGCCTTGCCAATGAGCTTGGCTTCAAATTTGTTGCCGGTAAGGCGATTGATTAATTCGACCGCAGCTTAAAGCGCTGAATTTTACCGGTCGCCGTTTTCGGCAAATCTTCAACAAAGTTAAACCAGCGCGGATATTTGTAGCGCGCCAGGCTTGATTTGCAGTGCTCAAGCAATTCAGCTTCAAGCTCATCACCTGCATCTGATGCATCGTTTAAGACAATAAAGGCTTCGGGTTTAACTAATTTCTCATCATCTTCACGGCCGACAATAGCGGCTTCCAGGACTTTCGGATGCTCGACCAGCTTGCCTTCGATCTCAACCGGTGAGCACCAGATACCGCCGACCTTCAGCATGTCATCACTGCGGCCACAGCAGAAGAAAAAGCCGTCGTCGTCGACGTAATAGGTATCGCCGGTATACATCCAGCCATCGCGCAGCGCATCGGCGGTTTTCTCCGGATTGCGCCAATAAAGCTTGAGCAGCGAGTTGCCTTTGATCATCAGCGCGCCGGTCTCGCCGGTCGGCACTTCCTGGCCTTCATCGTCGACGATTTTACCTTCATAGCCCGGCACCGCCAATCCGCTCGCGCCCGGCTTAATATTGTCTATTTGGTTGGACAGGAAAATATGGAGAATTTCCGTTGTGCCAATACCGTCGAGCAGAGGAATGCCGGTTTTATCCATCCAGCGTTTCAACAGGTCCGGCGGTAAAGCTTCGCCGGCAGAGGTGCAGACGCGTACCGAAGACAAATCAGGTTCGCTGTTCTCCATCGCTTTAAGCTGGGCAGCGTAAAGCGTCGGCACACCGTAAAAGATCGTCGGCTTAAAGGTTTCGATAACCTCGTGGCAAGCATCCGGCGTTGGTGGGCCAGGATAAAAGACCGCTTCGGCGCCAACCCACAGCGGGAAGGTCATGCCGTTACCAAGGCCATAAGCGAAAAATAATTTCGCCGCAGAAAAGCAAATATCATCTTCGGTGATGCCCAAAATACCAACCGCGTAATGCTGACTGGTAACGACCATATCTTTATGGGCATGAACGACGCCTTTGGGGCCGCCGGTGGTGCCTGAAGAATAAAGCCAGAAACAATCGTCTTCAGGGCTGGCGGGTGAGGGGGCTAAATCTGGTGAGGCGGACGCCATATGTTTGGCTAAAGTATCGCCGTCACCTTCGGTTAGTAAGGCGACTTTTGGTTTATGGGGAGATTTTTCAAGTGCGGCCGTTACTTCATCGCTAAATTCCACCGAGTAAATTACCCCGGCGGCTTCCGAGTTCTCAATCATATAAGCGTAGTCTTTAGCGACCAACAGCGTGTTGATAGGCACCGGTAGAATGCCGGCTTTGATGGCGCCCCAGAAGACATAGAAAAACTCCGCGCTGTCTTTGACCATCATCAGGACGCGGTCGCCTTTGCTGAGGCCTAGATCGTTGAGGGCGTTGCCGGCGCGGTTCACATGCTCGGCCAGGGTCGCGTAAGTGACATCGCCGCCGCCATGCACACGGATAGCGATTTTATCGCCACGGCCTTCATCCAAATGCCGATCAATAAACGGTACTGCCACATTAAAATTTTCGGAAAAGCTGATCTCCGCTGGAAAAACGGAGGCATTTACGGAAACAGTATTATCAGACATGTGAATCTCCCTATTTTTTTGGGGCCTCAATCAATTAGGCCCCAATCGCGAAATGATAATAACGCAATCGAGGCCCAACTGAATTGATTTATGTCTAGTGGAATTTGATATATTCGAAGTCTGGATCCTTACCTTGGATACCGCGGGCCGGAGCGGCAATCCAACCAGCCATTTTACCCGGTTCAGTTACGGGAACCATCAGGCTTTCAACAAAGGCGCGATCTTCGTCATTGGGCAGCCAATTACTAACATTTGCATCCCATTCTTGCTTGGAAATGATGTTGCCTTCGAGATCAACATGGATGTCCGCAAAGGTGCCGATGTTACGATGGAAGGCCTGGTGTGGCAGGGTCAAGGTGAAGTCAATGCCGGCATCAGCAAGCGTTTTGTTCCAGCGATCAACACCGCGCTGACAGTCGTCGCGGTAGTCATCACGCAGCCGCTCGTTGATCGACGTCAGCGCAGCAATATCGGTGTGAATTATGCTGTTGCCGCTGATTTCCGGAACTTTATAAACATCGTTATCCAATAGATGGTCATCATCGATTTTCATTTCCTGGAAACGACCTTTGAGGCCCATATTGTAAAAATTTGCAGCATTGGTCGATTTCTCCTGGCCAAACAAATCGAGACAGACGGAGAAGTGGAAATTCATCCATTTTTGAATGAGTGCCAAAGGAATGCCGCCATATTGGGCAATGTCCATCGTGTCATGTTCTTTGATCAGTTCGGCGCTCCGTTGCACCACCCGGCCGACACCGGTTTCGCCGACAAACATGTGGTGGGCTTCTTCGGTGAGCATGAAGTTACAAGTGCGGGACAGCGGATCAAAACCGGATTCAGCCAAAGCACTTAATTGGAACTTACCATCACGATCTTGGAAATATGTGAACATGAAGAATGACAGCCAATCGGTCGTCGGAATGTTAAAGGCTTCAAGGATACGCGGCTTATCAGCATCGCCGGAATGACGCTGCAACATTTCATCCGCTTCTTCGCGGCCATCACGACCGAAGTAAGCGTGGAGGAGATATACCATCGCCCACAGGTGGCGGCCTTCCTCAACGTTCACTTGGAACAGGCTGCGCAGATCATAAAGCGATGGGCAGGTCCGGCCAAGGGCGCGTTGCTGCTCGACGGAGGCAGGCTCGGTATCGCCTTGCGTGACGATCAAGCGGCGCAGTTCAGCGCGGTATTCGCCCGGTACTTCCTGCCAAGCCGCTTCGCCTTTATGCACACCGAAATTAACTTTGCGGTCTTCTTCTTTATCAGCGAGGAAGATGCCCCAGCGATAATCCGGCATCCTAACCATATCAAAGTGAGCCCAGCCTTTGGCGCTCACGTCGATAGCAGTGCGGAGAAATACTTCGTAGTCATGACTTTCGACCGGGCCAAGTTCGTTCCACCAATCAAGATAGGCGGGCTGCCAGTTTTCCAGCGCCCGTTGGAGGCGGCGATCATCGGAAAGGTCGACGTTGTTAGGAATTTTTTGTGAATAATCAATCTTGCTCATAATTATACTCTCTTTCTGTCGAAATTAGCTTGTTTACCGGTGCCAAACAGTTTGAGCGCACCTTCTTCACCGACCGCGTTGGGGCGCTGGAAAATCCAGTTTTGCCAGGCGCTTAAGCGGCCGAATATTTTAGTTTCTAGGGTTTCAGGACCGGCAAAACGGAGGCTGGCCTCCATACCGGTCAGTGCATCGCCTGAATAGCTTGCGCGTTCTTCAATGGCGATGCGGACTTCATCTTCCCAATCAATGTCATCGGGAATAAAGGTGACGAGGCCGAGGTCCTCAGCGGCTTCGGCATCTAGATCGTTGCCGATTTCAGCCTTGATGTCAGAAATCTTGTCATCTTCGTCAAGGAATCGGGTTTGCAGCCGGGTGAGATCGTTGCACATCGGTAATGCGCCGAAATTCATCTCGGATGGTTGCAACGTTGCGGCGGCGATGTTGGAACCTTCAAACGTGCCGTCGAGCATAAAACTGCGATCGGCGGCTAGGACCAGCTCCATCAGCGTGCCGGTGAAGCAGCTACCTGGTTCAACCAATGTAATAACGCTACGGGATGAAACATCCAGGCGTTTGAAGGTCCGTTTAAGATAATTCGTAATTTCGCGAACCAGCCAATCGTCCGCGTTGTCGATTAAGGCTTGGTCGGCGGCGGCGACGAAATCTGCATTGCCTTCCGATTTAAAGACCCAGGTCGTAATCTCGTTTTCGTTGGTCCGCATGTGCAGAATTAAATCGTCAAATTCACGGGCGAAGGCGAGGGGCCAGAAATCAACACCCGCCGCATGAATGGCAGCAGCAACTTGCTCTGGTTCTTTTTCCGGACCACGAACGATGATTTCAGCGGTCAGCCCGTCACGATCAATCTTGACTGAGATGTTTGAATAGTTGATCTCGTCATCTTTAATCTCGCGTTTCAACGGTGTTAGCTCAATGCCTTTGGCATCTGCTGGACGGGATGAGTCTTTAGCAAACTCCTCTGCCCGTTCCTTGGCGGTGTCCATCAGTTTCGACCGCGGCACCAACTCGTCAACGAATTTCCAGTCGACGGCGCGTTTGCCTTTAATGCCTTCATTCAATGTACAAAAGTAATCAGCATGGTCACGGCGCACGTTGCGTTTGTCGACCACGCGCGTGAGGCCTCCAGTTCCCGGCAACACCGCCAGCAGCGGAACTTCCGGCAGGGAAACTGTGCTCGCGCCATCGTCAATCAACATGATGTAGTCAGCCGCGAGGGCAAGCTCATAGCCGCCACCAGCCGCCGTGCCGTTCACCACACAGATATATTTTTGGTCAGAATTAGTGGTCGAGTCTTCGATACCGTTTCGGGTTTCGTTGGTAAACTTACAGAAATTCACTTTATGGGCATGGGTGGAGGTGCCGAGCATTGCGATATTAGCGCCGGCGCAGAACACGCGATCTTTTGCCGAGGTGATGATAACGCTTTTAATTTCCGGATGTTCAAAACGTAATCGTTGGGTCGCATCATAAAGTTCAATATCGACGCCCAAATCGTATGAATTCAGTTTAAGTTCGTATCCCGGGGCCATGCCGCCATCTTCGGCAACATCCATTGCCAAGGTTGCAACCGGACCGTCGAAGCTGAGTTGCCAGTGTTTGTACTGGCTGGGGTTCGTTGAAAAATCAATCATCCTACCGTCTTATCCTCTATTTTTGCCGCCAAATAACATCTGACTGTTAATTTCAATTATTCAAAAGTATAACGTATAATTCCTTGGTTTCTGCCATTTTATTCCTGTTATAAAGGTTATTTAAAAACTTTTCGTAAATCGGTACCAAAATACCTATTTACATATAGTGCGACTCGTTGCATTGTGTCAAGAGACAAAATTGATCTAAATCAATTTGACGGCTAAGTGATTGAATTAAAGAGAACTATGAATTCAGAAACACGATTTTTAAAGGTAAATATTCGTTCAGCCATCGTTGATGACTTGCAAAAAATCATCAATTTAGATGCCGAAGTTACCGGATTAGAGAAAAAAGAATATTGGGAAGATCGCTTTGACCGGTTCACCGAACGGGATGGGCGGCATCTCATTGTGGCCGAGTCAATGACGCCCGGTGACGTTCTCGGCTTTATCGTCGGCGAAGTCCGTGCTTGGGAATTTGGCTCGAGGCCTTGTGGTTGGATTTTTGCCATTGGAGTTGATCCCGAACAGCGCATCCAAGGTATCGGCGAGCAATTGTATAACGCAATGTGTGAGGCGTTTAAATCCGATGGCGCCAGTGCGGTAAGAACAATGATCGCCCGTGAAGATCAGCTCAACATGTCCTTCTTCCGCGCCCAGGGCATGATGGGTGGGCCCTTTATTGAATTGGAAAAACCGCTTGATTGATATGACAGTGACGATTGGAGAGCATAAGTGAGACTGCAAAAAGCCACCCATTACGGATTATATGCGGTATTGGAACTTGCCCGGGATCCGTCCCGCCAATTATCGGCGACGGATATCGCCGATATCTACGGCATATCTTCTAATCATCTTGCCAAAGTACTGCGCGATCTTGGCCGCGCGGGGCTGGTTGATTCGGTGCGAGGCGCCGGTGGCGGTTATCGCTTCTCCGGTAATTCCAGGCGCACAACGCTGATGGATGTCATTAACATTTTTGAAGAAATTGGCAGCGATTCGACGGCCGCCGCTGATCCCGGTGACGAAACCGATATCGGCAGTGCCCTGCTGTTGGTATTGGGAGAAATCGATGATATCGCCCGGGCGACATTTGGCTCGATCACTTTGGATACGCTTTTGAAAACCATGCGCTGGCAGCGGGAACGGGAAGCCAAATTAGTGGACTAGGCCGAAATTCCAATTAACTCTTCGAGTTTGGTGGCATCGTTGCGCAAAGTCTCGCTGTCGCCGTCATAGGTAATGCGGCCGCGGTCTATAACCATAGTTCGTTCGGAAAAATCAAGCGCAACACGCGTGTTTTGTTCCACCAGGATCATCGATATGCCACCATGGTCTCTCAATCGCGCCATAACGCCTACCAGTTCTTCGACGATTACCGGTGCCAGGCCCTCGGACGGTTCATCCATCAAAAGCACCCGCGGATTGGTCATTAGGGCGCGGGCGATGGCCAACATTTGCTGTTCGCCGCCGGACAACTGATTGCCCATATTAGAGCGCCGTTCGGCTAGTTGGGGAAACAAGTCGAACAGGGCTTTAGCTGTCCATTCACCTGGCCGAGAACCAATATTCAAATTTTCTTCGACGTTGAGAGACGGAAATATTTCCCGCTCTTGCGGCACGTAGCCGAGACCTAAGTTTACCCGCCGGAATGATGGCGTGGCCGAAATATCGGCGCCTTCCAAACGAATGCCACCATCGTGCAACGTCGTGTGGCCCATGATGGTCGCCAGCAGCGTCGTCTTACCGACGCCGTTGCGGCCAATCACACTGATGCTTTCGCCAGCCGCCAATGTAAGTGACAGATTATCTAGCACCATGGTTTCGCCGTAGCCTGCAGTGACGGTATCTATTTCCAAGGCATTTGTTTTCTGGTCCATCAGGTCAGACATGGCTACTTGTCCCTAAATAGACGGCTTGCACTTCCTTATCCGCAGCGATGTCGTCGGGATTGCCTTCGGCGAGGATTGCGCCACGTACCAGCACAGTGATGCGTTCGGCAAATCTGAACACCACGTCCATATCATGTTCAATAATGAGAACCGCAATATCTTTAGGCAAACCATCCACAGCGTCCAAGATGATATGGCTTTCGGCGCTCGGCACGCCGGCGGCCGGCTCATCGAGCAGCAGCACCTTGGGATCAAGCGCCAACGCGATGGCAATTTCAACCAAGCGCTGGCGGCCATAAGGAAGTTCGTGAATTTCTGTCAAAGCATCATCTTCGAGTTTGACGACGCCCAAAATACGAGTCGCCTCTGCCATCACTTCGGGGTTGCTGCCGGCCGGACGCAAGATGCTTGTGGCGACCCCCATACGTTCCGAAATCGCCAGATACAGATTTTCGATCACGCTGAGGCCCATGAACAAGGTGTTGATTTGGAAGGTGCGGGCGATGCCGTGCTTGACCCGCTGATGTTCGGTCATGGTGGTAACATCATTACCAGCAAGATGCACACTGCCGGCGGTCGGGTGAAGCACGCCGGTGAGGAGGTTAATCAAGGTCGTTTTGCCGGCACCGTTAGGGCCAATGATGGCATGCCGGGCGCCGGGCGCCAGGGCAAAATTGATATTCCTGGCGACATTAAGAGCGCCGAAATTTTTATCAAGACCGCGAGTTTCTAAGATCGGTTCACTCATTTTGCACCATCTTTCGCTGGGCCTTTCAATCGGCCTTTGATTTTTTTCGCGATATCTTCGAAAATGCCGAAAAGGCCTTGGCGCGCAAACAGAACCGTCAAAATGAGGACGATGCCGATCGAAAACTGCCAGTACGGCTGGTCGGTACCCAAAATCTGCTCGGTCGTGCTTTCCAATATCTTATAAACAGTAGCGCCTAAAAAAGCACCATAAAGCCGTCCGGTGCCGCCGAGGATCAGCATAATCAAGACTTCACCCGATAGCTCAAAAGTATAAACCTCGGTCGTGACGTTGCCTTGGACCTGAACCCAAAGGGCGCCGGCAATGCCGGCGATGGCGGCAGAAATAATATAAACGCTGACTTGGCGCTGATGCACCGGTGTGCCGATGGCCGACATGCGCTGGGTGTTTTCACGAATCCCAATCAGCATCCGGCCGAAAGGGGCATAAACAATGGTCCGGATCAGCAAAAAACCGAAGAATAGGACAATAAGGACATAGATATAGCTGCTCGAATACCACAACTGATCCAGCTCAATCAGGCCAAAAATTTCAGAGTTAGTAAAATTGATGCCGTCAAAACCACCGGTGATTTCATCAAAATCATTAGCCAGTTCCTGGAGCATAATCGTCACGGCCATGGTCAGGACCAATAGCGTCAGCCCGGTGGTTCGCAGCAGCACCCAGCCGGACACCAAGCCCAGCAC